>Ga0070658_10000488_pt1 | contig 34451 bp, 29 predicted proteins | sample KBSC13metaG_FD_64664 | JGI IMG/M metagenome (GOLD analysis project Ga0070658, IMG submission 64664) | Corn rhizosphere microbial communities from Kellogg Biological Station, Michigan, USA - KBS C1-3 metaG | ecosystem: Host-associated > Plants > Roots > Rhizosphere > Soil ... | reverse complement strand
CGACATTCCCGCCCTTTGCGAGCATGCGAAGCGGACCGGGCAGGTCATGGGATTCCGGGAGTCGCAGGACGTCACCAATTCCCAGCTCATTGAACTCCCCTGCGACGTCCTCGTGCCCGCAGCCATCAACAACGTCATCACGGCGTCGAACGCCGACCGCATCCGGGCCCGCATGATCGTCGAGGCTGCGAACGGTCCGACGACACCCGCCGCCGACAAGATCCTCTTCGACCGCGGCATCAAGCTCATCCCGGACATCCTTGCCAACGCCGGCGGTGTCACCGTCTCTTACTTCGAGTGGGTGCAGGACATCCAGTCGTTCTTCTGGAGCGAATCCCAGGTCAACCATCGACTCGGCCGCATCATGACCCGCGCCCTGGGCGATGTCCTCGACGCCGCCGACAAGTACAAAGTCGACCTGCGCACCGCCGCCTACGCCGTCGGCGTGTCGCGAGTCGCCGAGGCCTCCGTCACCCGCGGCATCTATCCTTAGCGCAACAAAGCAGCCCCCGTGCTCGACGCGCGGGGGCTGTTCGCGTGTCAATCGTAGACACTGTACAGCCGGCTGTCGTCAACCCAGAAGAGCTTTCTCATTCCACGCAGCCGACGATCGATGTCGGCGAGGTCGTCGTTGAACCGATCCCACTGGCGCGCGGTGAGGCGTTGGCGAAGGTCGACTAGCGCCTGATGCCCATGCCCGATGGTGGCCAGATTCGCGTAGTATCCGATCGCCGAACCCGCATCGAAATCCGGGGTCGGCGCCGTCGGCAACTGCGCTCGCTCCGCCAGCGCCTCCGCCCGCGCAAGTTCGGGATACCGTCGATTCTCGAGTACAAAGCGACCGTGATGTCGACCGATCAGCAGGGTAACGTTCGGCGCGCAGGCGTGGCAAAGGTCGCCAACCCACTCCATCACAGCGAACGAGTTCGATGCCAGCAGTACCTGTCCCGATCGCAGGATGCGCACATGGTCGACGTATCCCTCGACCACGAGTGAATTTCGCAGCTGGGGCTCCGCCTCGAAAAGATAGGTCCGCTTGTGCTGGTAGATGTTGCTCAATGGCGCGGCCTCGACCCACAACGCCGTGTGTTGGTTCGTGCCGAACTGCACTATCTTGACGCTCTTGAAGAAGACCGCGTGCAGCTCTTTGCGCGTGATCCCGCCGCCGTCGACGATGCGCAGTCGCTTCTCGGTATTGTGGCGGTCGATGACCACCGAGTAGCGCCCCCAGCGCGCGGTTGTCGGGAAGGGCGATGTCAGGTCGTATGTGAAAACAAGCGTCGATCGTGCTTCGATGCCGGGCAGCCGGACATTGGCCTCGATGGAGGTCGCCGGGCATCGACCGATCGAAGCCAACCCTATGACTATTATCCAGATTGCCGCTAAGCGTGATCTCATTGTTGTCTCGCCTCGTCGGATCTTCATTCTGCGCGGGGCGTCAACCTCCCTTCCCATTTTGGTGGACCGGTCCTGATGCCTCAATCGTTTGGTATAATAGGACGAGCGTTTGCTTACCCCGTTTGATGGAGCGATTGACCGATGATCCGCGATGACCGGGACTTTGAGTCCCTGATATGGGAATTGGAACGTTCGTCCCGAGCAGACCCTCAACGTTACCGATCCCGCGTGGCAATGCTGGCGGGAGCCGGGTATGCCTATGTTCTGGGCCTGCTGGCGGTCCTGATCGGGTCCTTGTTCGCCATCGTGATGTACGGTCGGTGGTGGAGTCGACAGCCCGATGGGATCAATCCGCTCGCGCTGATAGTCATCGTCGTTGTCGCTATCGCCCTGTCGGCCGGCGTTCGGATCGTCGTCAGCGCCCTGATGGTCGACATCCCCGTTCCTGAAGGATCGGAGTTGAGGCGTGATGTCGCCCCGGAGCTCTACAAGCTGATCGACGAGCTGTGCGAAAAGCTACGAACTCCGCGCTTCCAACACGTGATGATCTCGACGGAGTTCAACGCCGGCATCCGTCAGTGTCCGCGCTTCGGTCTCTTCGGTGGCAGCGTCAACTACCTGTGGATCGGGATTCCTCTCCTCAAGTCGCTCACGCCCGAGCAGTTTCGTGCCGTATTGGCTCATGAGCTCGGACACATCTCCGGAAACCACAGCCGATTTCGCGGCAAGATTTATCACCTGAGCGAGACCTGGACGAACCTCCTCAACAACATCAAGGGTGAGGCGAACGTGGTTCACTGGTTCGCGCGGTGGTATGCGCCGTACTTCCACGCGTACACGTTTACTTTGCGCCGCTCGAACGAATTCGACGCCGACAAGTGCGCCGCGGAAGTCTCCGGCCCGGAGACCGCCGCCACGGCGTTGGTGGCAACGGCCACGATCGGGCGCTATCTCGAAGAGAAGTACTGGCCGTCGATTCTCGACCGCGCCGGCGCTGTACCGGAGCCGGACGTGCGACCGTTTACCACAATGCTCGAGGATGGCTCAAGGCCTGATCGAGCCGATCAGGAAACGTGGTATCGCGAAGCGCTGGAGGAGAAGTCCGGCATCGGCGATACGCATCCGTGTCTAAGCGAACGCCTCGAAGCCCTCGGTTTCCGAGGCGTCCCAGCCGCGCGATCTGTCGCGGCCAAGCCGCCGCTTCCCTTGCCGGAACCTCCTGCTGAAAGTGCGGCTACTCGCTACCTCGGTGAATGGCTCGCTCAATACACAAAGCTACTTGATGACGAGTGGACCCACAAGAAGAAAACCCGATGGCGGGAGCGCTATGAAGACGCCCAAATCGCCCGGGACGAACTTCAGGAGCTGATAGCCCTCTATCAGAACGGCCGGCTTGACGAACGCCGCGCGGGCCGATTCGCTGTCATGGCGTATGAGCTCGACGGAGCGGAGAAGGGGATAGCGCTCGTTCGGAGCCTTGCCGCTATATTTCCCAGCAGCGCGCCCATGCACATGCGCCTCGGTTACTGGCTGCTGGAGTCCGGCGACGAGTCCGGCGTGGCGTCGCTGAACCAGGCGATGGTCCTGGAGCCGAAACGGAACGTCGACATCTGCCGGTCCATCGGCGAGTTCTACGCCCGTCGCGGTGAAAAAGACAAAGCTGGTCCTTATGAGGCGTTCGTGAAGCAGAACGCTAAGTTCGACGGCGCAACTCCGGAGCGAATCGTCGTCAAGCGGTCGGACCGGTTTATCTACCATTCGCTGCCCCCGGACGTCCTGACCAGGGCGAGACTGCATCTGGGCCGAATGTCGAATGTGAAGGCGGCGTACGTCGTTCAACGTCAGGTGCGCGAGCATCCTGAGAAGCCGACTTATATCGTCGTGATCGAGCCGACGAGCGCGTTTCAGGCCTCTAGCAAGGTTGATCTCGACTACCTGGCCTTTGAGGTCATTCGCGGCCTCGATCTCCCCGGCGATGTCGGCGTCGAGTTTGCCGTCGGCCAGTTGAAGTGGCTCAAAACGGTAGTTTCCGAGATGCGCAGCTCAAAGATCCTCGGGTGAAGGCAGATTTCTAATGGCAACAAGTCCCGGTTTTATCAAGGAGCAGTTCGAGAGCTACATTCGGGCGGCCTATCGCACGAGGCTGTCTCACGTTCTGCAGTTCCCGCAGCCGACCAATCACATGCGGACCCGTGGCATCAACCTTGCGAGGCGCGGCGCGGTAGTCCCGGCCTACGTCATCCAGGCCAACGAGTACATCTGGGAACCCGGCATGCGGCCGGCGTACTACTGCCTCGTGCTGTTGACGTTCGACACCGCGCGTATGAACGACCGTCGCTTCATGAAGGGCATCGTACGTCAGCTGAATCACCTCAAAGGTACATACCAGTCCGATCCCGATCTGGCGTATGCCGCGAACATCGTCACGGACGAGCGCGCATATCCGGACCGCAGGCAAGTTCTGCCGCCGTCGATGACCGAGGGCGTCACCGTAATAGCGGCCGATCTTCTCCTCTTCCGTGCCCGCCTTCGTGACGGCTTTCTTGACACTCACGACCTGACTTGTATCGCCGATCCCGGCTACCAAGGCAGCATCGAGGTTGTGCCGTGGTGGATCGTCGCCGGACATCCCGGCGTACGTCGTGAACAGACGGCGGCCGGCCAGATCCTGTCGCGGGGCACGGGTGTGGCCGCCGGTGTCATCGGGTTGACGGTTTCCGCGGGCTTTGTGATGGGCAACCTGCAGCATGTCGCCGTGCCGTCACCGGCACCCGTGTCGACTTCAACCTACACCGCCAGTCCCGCCTACGCGCAGACGTACGCGCCGACCCAAGCTGCACCGCCTAATAGCTACAGTCACCTACCTCCAGCGAGCGATATCCAGCAGCCGGACCAGCCACAGGTGATTACAGTCAGCCCTGAGGAGATGCGGCGGATGGAGCCGACACCGCCCGATCCGTATGCGCGGGTGCGTCGTTACACGGACCCATTCGGGAATAGACAGCGCTACGGGCAGCCGGGTCGCCCGTCTCTTCCCGGCCCATTCGGTCGACGCGAGCCAGGCATGTCCGGACCGGATACCCCCGAGGTCCAGCGGCCCGGGACACCGCCTTACACGCCGCCAACTCCAGGAGCCGGAGACGACTCCGGAGCCCAGCCTCCGTCCACTTATCAACAGCCGCAGCAGGGCCAACAAGGCGGCCCTGATTCCTCGCCGCCGCCCGATAGTGGCGTAGGCGGTCAGTATCCGCAGTCTACACCCGACCAGAACAACCCGAACGGCTACGGGCAGTAATTGCCGTGCCAGGTATAATAGAGGAATGAAAGCCCTTCTGGCAAGCCCGCGCGGCTTCTGTGCCGGCGTCGACCGCGCTATCGAGGTTGTCGACCAGGCGCTCGACGCCTTTGGTCCCCCGATATACGTTCGCCATGAGATCGTCCACAACGAGCATGTGGTCGAGGCTCTTCGCCAAAAGGGCGCTATCTTTACCGACGACCTCGCCGACGTCCCTGAGGGCAGTGTTCTGATCTTCTCCGCCCACGGCGTGTCGCCGGCTGTTCGCGAAGAGGCAACGTCGCGCAAGCTTCGTGTCATCGATGCCACCTGTCCCCTCGTCACCAAAATCCACCTCGAAGTCCACAAGTTCCTGCGCCGCGGCTATGGCATCTTCTACATCGGGCACAAGGGCCATGTCGAGACCGAGGGCACGCTGGGCGAAGCGCCCGGGCGACTGCATCTCGTGTGCGACATCGACGATGTCGGGCTCGTCCCGGACCTACCAGAAGACAAGCTCATCTATCTGACGCAAACCACCCTCAGTATCGACGAGACCCAGGGCATTGTCGACGCCCTCAAGGCGCGCTTCCCGCGCCTCGAAGATCCGCCGACCGGCGACATCTGCTATGCCACGCAGAACCGCCAGGACGCCATCAAGGTGATCGCGCCCAGGAGTGAGGTGGTGCTGGTGATTGGGTCGAACACTTCGAGCAACACCAAGTCTTTGCGCAATGTCGCCGAAAGCCTCGGCTCGCGGGCGTATCTTATTGGCGGCGCGGAGGACATCACGGATGACATGCTCGCGAGGGCGTCGACAGTCGGCGTCACCAGTGGGGCGAGCGCTCCGGAGGACCGGGTCGTGGCCGTCCTCGACGAGCTGCGCCGCCGCGGTGTCGACACCGTCGAGGAGATCGTCATCCGCGAAGAGTCCGTCTCGTTCGTCCTCCCGCGCGAGCTTATGCAGTTGAAGGTGCTGAACGGAAAGTGAATCCTTCCCGCTTCGACTATTGATGATATCCCAAGCAGAACCCTATATTGCGAAAGTAACGGCGTTCGTGACTCGTCGACGAGAGGATATCGTCGAACTCCTGGTGTTTCAACATCCCACGGCGGGCCTTCAGTTGCCTGCCGGAACCATCGACGATGGCGAGACGCCGCTGCAGGCCGTCGTGCGGGAAGTGTTCGAAGAGACGGGGTTGACCTCGCTCGGCAGCGTGACATCGATCGGGCTGATGTCGGCGATGGGCGGGCCGTCGAGCCGCATGGTAGTCGACACCACTCCGTTTTATGCCGAGCCCAGCGTCGACTCCGAGATTATTCCGATCACCATCGGAATGGGAGTCGAAGTTCCGACACTCCGTCGAGGGTACTGGTGTGAGCTCGTCAAAAATGACGGTGACTGGTGCTATGTCGCTTATCCCCACGGCACTATTGTCGACGGTGTCGAGACGCAAACTCGTAAGTTGGGGTGGGTGCCTTCTCAATTCCTGGCGGCCGATGTCACGCGGGAAATGTTCCACGTACCGGTGAAATCCGCTGCGCTGGACCGGTGGGCCCACACTTGTGAGGGCGACGGCCTCATCGGGTATGAAGTGTTCTGGACACCGCTGCACTCACCCGTCAATTTGGTAGACAGTAATCGACGATGGTTCGAGTTTGTGCGTGAAGCGCTGGAAGCGCTGGTCTGAAGGTTGAAGATATGCTATTAGATGGACGAGTGGCGCTGGTCACAGGAGCCAGCCGCGGGATAGGGGAGGCGACGGCGAGGCTGTTTGCGTCGGAGGGCGCCACCGTTATCGTGCACTATCACTCCGGCCACGACGAAGCCGAGGCCATCGCCGCCGCGATTGGAAATGGCGCGCTGGCGATTGGCGCGGACCTGCGCGCCCCCGATGCCACCGCCGGCCTTCTCGCCGACATCGACAGCCATTTCGGCCGGCTGGACATCCTCGTCAACAACGCCGCGTCGTTCGCCCACGGCAAGAACGCCGAGACTGCGGAGTGGCCGGACTTCGAGGCCGAGTTCGCCGGGGTGGTGGGTGTCACCGTCAACACCACCAAAGCGGCGATCCCGCTGATGAAGCGCGCCGGCTATGGCCGCATCGTCACCACCGTCGCCACACTTCTCCAGAGACCCGTGCCGGATTACATAGTCCATACCACAGCCAAGAGCGCGCTCGTCGGCTACACGCGGACGCTCGCGCGTGAACTGGGCCCCTACGGCATCACCGCCAACATGATCTCTCCCGGTATGACGTTGACCGATTTCTCCAACAGCCAATCCGAGGACGCCAAGAATAAGGTGAGCAGCCAGACTCCCCTGCGTCGACTGGCGACTCCCGCCGACGTCGCCCGCGTCGCACTGTTCTACGCGTCGAACCTCGCCGACTTCGTCACCGGCGCGAACATCGCCCCGGACGGCGGCCTCGCGGTGTTGTGACCTGCGGCAAGTGGGGAGAATCGTCCATGAAGCGATACATTCTCACCGGTGCGCCCGGTGCCGGGAAGACCACTATCATCCGAGAACTGGAGGCGACAGGCTACTCCGTCGTCCACGAAGCGGCCACAGACATGATCGCCGTGGAGCATGCCCGCGGAAATGATGAGCCGTGGACCCATCCCGCCTTCATCGACGCCATCGCTTACGAACAGCAGCAGCGTGAACTCAGGGCGTCGGCGGTGCCTGTCAACATTCAATTCTTCGATCGATCTCCCATCTGCACCTACGCTCTGTGCACTTTCCTCAGATATCCGATCTCGCAGATGCTCGGGAGCGAACTCGCCCGGATCCAGAAAGAGAGGGTCTATGAGAGGAGCGTGTTCTTCATCAGAAACCTCGGCTATATCGTCCCAACCGCGGCACGGCGAATCAGTTTTGAAGACAGCCTGGTTTTCGAGAAGGCACACGAAGACGCGTACCGCGAATTTGGCTACACGCTCGTCTCCGTCGAAGCCGCTCCATTGGCCGACCGCGTCGCGTTGATCCATGCAACCGTCACGGGCCTTGAAGCCGCAACCTGAGGCCTTTGATGACGAAGACCCGATTGACGCCCGCGAGACCATACGCCGAAGCCCGCTGGCTTCGGCCCGTCATTGCACTGATAGTCCTCGCAATTGTCACCTGCGCCATCTTCGGAGTCTTCGAGCCTCGGGCCAAACCGGCGTCACCGTTTCGTGATCTGGCGGTATTGCCGTCCCAATCACTTCGCAATGGGTTAACGTTCCAGGAAGTCCACCTGCCGGGCGGCCACGACGCCCGCGTGCTCTGGATTTACGAGCCGCCGCACGCCGCCGGTCAAAGGCTTCCTTGTGTCTTCATCGCTCCCGACTCGTCGACGTGCTTCTACGGTAAGTCCCTGCGCGGGGCCAATCTCCGGGGGTATCTGCCGTTCGCCGACGCGGGATTTGTCGTAGTCGCCTACTCCCTCGACGGAGCCACGTCCTATTTCAACAGCAACCGGGTGGTAGCAGGCATCGAGCGCTTTCGGGCCGCGCACTGCGGTGTCGACAACGAGCACGCCGCCGTCGACTACGCACTCGCGAATCTTCCCTGTGTCGATCCTCGTCGCCTCTATGCCGTCGGGCACAGCTCTGGCGGCACAATGGCGCTGATGGCCGCGGCGCACGATACGCGCATCGCCGCTTGCGTCGCCTTCGCGCCCGCTTGCGACGTCAGCAGCCGCATCAACAAACTTGGCGCGCTGGAGTTGTCTATGCGTGTGCCCGGCTTTACGTCGTTCCTCAACACTTGTTCGCCGATTTCTTACACAACGCGCATCCATTGTCCGGTCTTTCTCTTTCACGCCGACAACGACGGCAACGTGCCTCGCAGCGATGTAGAGGCCTTCGTGGCCAAGCTGCGGCACACTAATCCCAACATCGTCTACTCGCATGTGCCGGCAGGCGGCCACCTACTGTCGATGTTCGACGCCGGCATCCCGCGTGCGATCGTCTGGCTGAAGAAGCTGGCCAAGATGTCATAATGATGGTAGAAAACGATTTCGAATTGAGTGCAAGGATTTACCATGACCGACATCGACCTGATTGCGCCGCCTGAACCCTTCTCTGCTATCATCTTCGACTGCGACGGCACCCTGGCCGACACTATGCCCACCCACTTCGAAGCATGGATCACCGCCCTTCGATCCTTCGGGGCCGACATGAACGAGGACGAGTTTTACGGCTGGGCCGGCGTCCCGACCGACGGCATCATCGCCGCCCTCAACGAGCGCTACGGCTACACCCTCGACATTCGTGAGACTCACAGTGTCAAGGAGCGGAAGTATAAGGAACTTGTCCACTCCGTCCAGGAGATCAAGGCCGTCACCGATATCGTTCGCAAGTACCACGGCAAGCTGCCGATGGCTGTCGCCAGCGGCGGCACCAGGGACATCGTCGACGCCACCCTTACGGCGACCGGCCTGTTGAAGTTCTTCGACGTCATCGTCACCGCCGGCGACGTCGTCCATGGCAAGCCCGCTCCCGACATTTTTCTCCTCGCCGCCGAAAAGATGGGCGTCGACGCGGTCGATTGCGTCGTCTATGAGGATGGCGAGCCGGGCATCGTCGGAGCCAAGGCGGCGGGAATGCGCGTCATCGACGTGCGGGTCCTCTGGGGCGGCGCCCACAGTCCGTCGATGGTGGGGGCGCAGTAGCATGGCCATCGACGAAGTCGTACTCACGACATCCGGTCGGCGCGAGCAGCACGTAGGCGACACGAGCTTCGTTGGTGGCTGTCCTCGAATGCTCGCAGGGATTGATATTCCGCGGTGTACGCTGTGCGAATCAGCAATGACCTATTTCGTCCAGCTCAGTATTCCGGTTAGTGGCGGGAACTGGGCCGGCAAGTCGGTTTTGTTGTTTGCCTGCACGGACTGTGTCGACGAGGACTATCTCATCCCAGAGCTACTCGAAAGCGGCTTGCGGGATGCTGTCGTGCCGGCAGGGTTTATCGAGAAGTGTCAGACCAATTTTCGGCTCATCGTTTGTTCAACAGACGAAGCCGTCATTCGGACTGACTATCAAGAGCGTGTGGTTTTCCAGCCGTTGGAGCAAAGGTCTGTAAGCACTCAACCTATGGCTGCCAAGATCGGTGGGAATCCACGTTGGATCCTGGACGACGAATCGCCGAGCCGACTATCTTCAGGCGATACGTTCGTCTTCCTCGGGCAACTCACGAACGACAAGCCGTGGCCAATTGTTGATGGTGCTCCTCCGCAGATGGAACCCGACTATTCCCAACGCGGCAAAGCGTCCAGACCGTCGAGCTACCGTGAGTACAGCTTGTTCGTTGACAATACGATCTATCTCTTTGGGGTGGATTCGCCAGGCTATCATGGCGTTTACGTGATTGTTCAGTCCGATTAAGTAATTCGTGTCAATATGTCGAATCTCCGGGTACTCAATCGACTAGAGTTCGAGGACCGAAAGGAGATTCGAAATGAGCACACAGACACAAGAGCCCGTGGAGATGGGCACTAAGCCGATAAAAGAGCACGAGTGGCTTCAGCAATTCGTGGGCGATTGGCGCGTCGAGACTGAGATGTGGATGGGGCCGGAGGAGCCGACAACGTGGACGGAGGGAACGGAACACGTCAAGAACGTGGGCGGGCTCTGGGCCTTCGGCGAGGTGCATAGCAGTATGCCCAACGGCAAGCCCATGGATCGCTACTGGACGCTAGGGTACGACGTCTCCTTCAATGAGTATCGCGGGTGCTGGTTCGCTTCGGTGTCGTCGCACCTCTGGAAGCAGACGGGGACGCTCAGCGCCGACGGCAAAACGATGACCCTCGACTGCGTCGGCCCGGACATGGTCGTCGACGGCGCCATCGCTAACTACCGCGACGTCTTCGAGATCGTCGACGCGAACCATCGCACGCGGACGGCGTACGGGCCTGGTGAAAAGGGCGAGTGGCAGCAGTTCATGAGGTCGACGTACACGCGGATCTAAGCGGGCGCAAAAACCAATGATGCAGACGAGGCCGGACGACGACATCGTCCGGCCTCGCCCGCGTCAGGCAGGTCGCGAGTGGAACGGTTTTTCGAAGACAAGCGAAAATACGTAGGCGCAAACGACGGCGACCGGAGCACCGATGACAACACCCGCGACGACGTTCAAGGTGACCGAATGAACTGCCAACGCCAGCCACACCGCGACAAGTTGCAGTACCGGATAGTGGACCAAGTACAGGCTGTACGAGAAATCTCCGAGCTTACAGAATGGCCGGGCTTCGAGGAAATGTAGTAGTGTCGGCTGTCGACCGCTCGACGTCAACGCTTGCGTCGATCCGACAAGAAGGCACGCGCATGCCAAGCCCGCCCATGGGTCAACCAGCCACGGATGCATCGTCCAATAACCCGGCTTTGCCGCAGACGCCGCGATCAGGCCGACTATGATGATCGCGGACAGTGCTAACCACCGCGTTTTAGCGCGCAACCGCGTCACGACCATATTTGCCGAGAAGTTGACCTCCGCGCTCGCCATCCCCAGCGCAAAGAGACTGATGTACCAGGTTCGCGCGCCGTCAGGGATGCTCGGGTCGCGCATCACATAATGGGGCGTGAGGCCGAGGACGAATGCGATGAGCAGCGTTGGCAAGATACCGAACCTTCGCCAGACCGGGACAAGCAGCAAGGCGAATAGGAAATAGATCTGCCACTCAATAGCGACACTCCACATCGGAACGTCGATAGTTTTGAGCCACGCTGTGCTAAGGTTGTGCACCAGGAAGAGATGCGCAAGGACGTCTGGCGAATTGACCGCTACTGGCGGGTTGTGGAGACGTAACCCGGCCGGCCGAGGCCAGTTCGAACAGACCTGGTTGAGCATGATCGACAGAGCGAAAGCCGCATAGTAGGGTGGGAGGATGCGACGGGCTCGGCGACGCACGAATCCCGGGAAACCACCCTTCAGCGAACCATCGACAGATCGCGTCACCGGCAGCATCAGACAGTACCCCGACAGCACAATGAACAACGCCACCGGGAAATGGGCGTACGCGAACGGCTTCGTCACGACGCGCAGCCACCCTGGAAACGTCGACGGTTCGAAATGCGAAAACGCCGCATGGTGCACCACAACATACAGCGCCGCGAGTCCGCGCAGCCCGTCGAGATAGCCGAGCCTTAGTGGCGTCTGGGATTCTCCCATTGTTGAGGGGACTGGGGCAGGCTCCGCAATGACGTAATTGGAACCAGGAGGCGCAGCGCACGGAGTTTGCTTCAATCGTGTGGACTTTGCCATCGTAAGGCATTGTACCGTATGGCGGAGTCCTCGGATTTTTAGGAGGTGGACAGGTGTCATAAATCGATTTCTTGCGGTATGTCGATTTTTGGGAGTCGCCAAACGACTACTTCTTGACGATGAACTGTTGATCGGCCGTCGGCGTGACCGATCGGTCTGACTTCGCAGTAGCGCGAAAGGAGATAGCAATGAGCACTGAGACACTGGAACCCGTTGAAATGGCAACCAAGCCTGTGAAAGAGCACGAATGGCTTCAGCAGTTTGTGGGCGACTGGCGCATCGAAACCGAGATGTGGATGGGGCCGGGTCAACCGACCATGCGCACGGATGGGACCGAAAGTGTGAAGAGTGTGGGCGGTCTGTGGGCGTTCGGACAGGGCCACAGCAAGATGCCCGACGGCAAGGCGATGGAGAACTATTGGACTCTTGGGTACGACGTTTCGTTCAAAGAGTATCGTGGCTGCTGGTTCGCATCAGTATCGTCTCATCTGTGGAAGCAGACGGGGACGCTGAGCGCGGACGGCAAGAGGATGACCCTCGACTGTGTAGGCCCTAACATGGTGGTTGACGGCGAAACGGCCAACTACCGCGACGTCGTCGAGGTCGTCGACGCCAACCACCGCACGCTCACTTCGTACGGCCCTGGTGAGACGGGGGAGTGGCAGGTGTACATGAAGTCGACGTACACCCGAATCTGAGCGGGTTGTCGACGATGACAAAAAGGCCGGGCGACGTCGTCACCCGGCCTCTTCAACAACTACATTAAACCTCGACTTTTTCCTTCTCCTCAACCTTGGCGCCGCTTATCGCCCTTGCCTTCGCGACCTCTGCCTTGGCGAACTCGACATCTTTCGCCGCGGGCTTCGGTCCGGAGTTGTGCCGTTTCATCAGGAAACGGGCGCGCTTCTCGGGTTTGGAGCGCCAGCCTTCACTTGTCACCAGGGTGCCGAATGCCAGGTCGGCGAGAGGGATAAAGACGTTCAAGTTGCGCATCATGTATTTGTGATGCAGCCGGTGGTGTTCCTTGATAAAGCGGAACGCGCGGTACCGCTCCACGTAATGGCCCTTGGGTACGTGCATCAGGTAGTGCGTGTACTCATAACCGATGAAATATAGGGTGCATCCGCCGAGCATGGGCCACATGATTGGGAGGTGTGTCACGCGCTGCATTACCCAGAAGATGGGGAGATGGCAGACGACCATCGCAGGAAATGCGTACCAGCGAAGCGCGACGTGCTGAGGTCGACCGGGGCCCTGCGCCTCGAAACTCTGATCCCAGCGGTAGATTTGATGGTGCACGAGCGTGTGCCCACGAAAAGCGTCCGCGAGCGGAAACGAGCGCTTCACGTGCATGATATAGCGGTGCACGTACCATTCAAAAAAGCTGGAATAGGTAAAGGCGATTAGTAGTGCGGCGATCTCGATCGCTTTGGTCACGCGTTCCTCCGTCTTGCAAAATACATCGTGGAAACTTGCGAAGTGGTTCTTAAGCCGGGTCATTGTACCATATGCCGACTCGCAAATGTCAATCTTGGCTGATCGCTAGCGGTTCGCGCGAAGGCGCCATTTGCTCAGTCCGGGCCGGACGTTTGGCCGAAGGCCGCATAGACATAACGTTTTATCGTTGTGCACTGAGCGTCATCGGCTTAGACTCTTATGTTTAGGAGATGGTGGGCGGTGGCGTTCAATGTGCTATAATGATAGGCGCCTTTGTTTCGGCGGCAGAATTAATAAGCACCAACCATGTCAATAACACAAGATCATCTTCGCAATATCGCCATTATCGCACACGTCGACCATGGCAAGACGACCCTCGTCGACGGCATGCTCAAGCAGGGAGGCGTGTTCCGCGCAAACCAGAACGTCGCTGAGCGCGTCATGGACAAGATGGACCTGGAGCGGGAGCGGGGCATTACCATCGTCTCCAAGCACACAGCCATTACGTACGGCGACATCAAGATCAACATTGTCGACACCCCCGGCCACGCCGACTTCGGCGGTGAGGTCGAGCGCGTCATGAGTCTGGTCGACGGTGTCCTCCTGCTCATCGACGCTGTCGAGGGCCCCATGCCGCAGACTCGCTTCGTGCTGTCGAAGGCGCTGCAGGCGGGGCACAAAGCTGTGGTGGTCGTCAACAAGATCGACCGGCCGAATGCGCGCCTCGACTGGGTCGTCGATCAGACCTTCGACCTCTTCGTGCAGCTTGGCGCGAACGAGGAGCAGCTCGACTTTCCCGTGGTCTATACCAACGGCCTGCTGGGCACCGCGACCATGAATGTGGCGGAGCCTAACGACAATCTGGACCCGCTTTTCAAGACTATCGTTTCGCATCTGCCTCCGCCCACGGGTGACCATAATGCGAGCCTGCAGTTCCGCGTCACCACCCTGGACTACGATGACTACCGCGGGCGCATCGCCATCGGCCGGGTCAACGCGGGCATGATCAAAACGGGGCAGTCGGTCACCATTATCAACCGAGAGGGTGTGAACATCCCCGGCAAGATCGTCCAGGTCTTTATCTACCAGGGCCTGAACCGTACCGAGGTGGAGACGGCCGAGGCCGGCGAGATCATCGCGGTCTCCGGTCTGCCGGATGTCAACATCGGCGAGACGGTCTGCTCCCGCGACAACCCGGTCGCACTGCCGCTCATGCAGGTCGACGAACCGACGCTGAGCATGACCTTCGGCGTCAACACATCGCCGCTGGCGGGCCGCGAAGGCACCTACTCGACTTCGCGCAAGCTTCGCGAGCGCTTGATGAAGGAACTGCAGACGAACGTCGCGCTGCGGGTAGAAGAGACCGAGTCCCCGGACCAGTTTAGTGTATCGGGTCGAGGCGAGCTTCACCTGGCCGTCCTGATTGAGACCATGCGCCGCGAAGGCTATGAGCTTCAGGTGTCGCAGCCGGAAGTCATCCTCCACGAGGAGAACGGCGTCAAGATGGAGCCGCTCGAAGAGGTCGAAATCGACGTCGCCGAGGGATACAGCGGTGTCGTGATCGAACAGCTCGGTCGACGCAAGGCCGAGATGCTCGACATGAAAGCGCCTGGCAACGGCCACGTCCACATGCGCTTCAAGGTTCCCACCCGGGGCCTCCTGGGCTTCCGCGGCCAGTTCCTCACCGACACCCGTGGCACAGGCGTACTCAACTCCTTGTTCGGCGGCTACATTCCGTATGCCGGCGAGCTGAACGTCGAAAAGGGCGGCAGCCTGCTGGCGAGCGAATCGGGCATCACCACCACCTACGGCCTGATGGCCTGCGAAGAGCGCGGCGTCCTCTTCGTGCCGCACAACGTCGAAGTGTACGAAGGCATGATCATTGGCAAGAACGCGCGCGACATGGACCTTGAGGTCAACTGCTGCCGTATGAAGCACCTCACAGCCATCCGCAGCTCCGTCAAGGAAACCTTCACACGTCTCTCGGCGCACACGATCATGTCGCTCGACCGCTGCATCGAGTACATCGGCCCGGACGAACTCGTCGAGGTCACCCCCAAGAGCATCCGCATGCGCAAGCGTGAGCTCGACACTGAGAAGCGCAAGAAGGCGTCGAAGACTCGGTCTTAGTCCGCCGGCGCGTCTTGCCAGGATACGAAACGAAACGGCCTCGGGAGATATGCTCCCGAGGCCGTTCGTGCGTTCTGCCGTCTTAGTTGACCGTCAGGCTGATCACCTTCGTACGCGGCGCTCCGTTCGAGACGCCGGTGATGGTGACGCTGTAGGTGCCGACTGTAGCGGTTGCACTGGCGGTGAATGTCACGGTGCCGGTTGCGGTGATGTCGGCTTCGTGGAGGGTCGCCACGACGCCGCCGGGAAGTCCCGATGCCTTTAGCATGACGGAGCCGGAGAAGCCGTTGAGCCGTGTGAAGCCGATCACGCTCGACGCATGCGATCCGCGAGTCACCGTCACGGTTGACGGGGTCGCGGTCAACGTGAAGTCGCGCACCGCCGCCCTGCTCGATCCCGTCAGGTCACCATAACTGGCGAACACGTTGACGGCGCCGGCTGCATCTCCTGGAGATAGAACGCCTTCGGGTGTGATCGTGTTGCCTTTACCTTTCGTCGACCACGTAACCGTCGGTTCGGTTGGCATCGCCGCGTGGTTCTGATCCAGTACAAAGGCCGTGAACGCCACGGTCGACCCGACGTTCACCAGGCCCGTGGTGGGCGAGACTAAGATCGATGTGGGCACATGGCCGACGTAGAACTTCACTGAGTTCGACGTTCCTCCACCCGGCGTCGACGTATACACAGTCACCGTATTGTTTCCTGCAACCGCGGTCTGCGTCGGCGTCAACGTCGCGCTGAGCGAGTCGGTCTTGTAGTCGAAGGTCGTGGTCAGCGGCGTCCCGTTCCACTTGATGACGGATCGCTTGAGCAAGCCATGCCCCCGAACCGTGAGCGTCGTTGTCGATCCCGTCGCGGCGCCATTTGGGACGAGGTTTGTGATGGTGGGCGCGGGGTTGGTTGTGTTCGGATAGAAGATGACGTTGTTCACATTGGTCGTCATCATCATGTCCGGCTGACCGTCCTCATTCATATCGCCCGAGATGGGGTTTGTGTCGGAAACCGTAGTATACGAGGAAGCTGGGAACGTTCCGTTCCCATTATTGGGATAGAGCACATAACGACCGTCGAACGCCTCAGCGAGGTCCTTGTAACCGTCCCCGTCGAAGTCCGCCGCTGTCAGGGCGCCGGCGTATCCCGCTCCCCCTTGTGTAAACTGGAACGGGAACGCGCCCTTGCCGTCGCCCAGACCCCATCGCGGCTGGCCGGACCAATGGTCCGATGCGGCGATGTCGGCAAGGCCGTCATTGTTGAAGTCGGTCGTAAGGAGCCTGCCGCCTCCCACCGTGGTTATGCCCGCGCTCGACAAAAGGAAGTTACCGGCGCCGTCACCGAAGAAGATGGCGCCGCTCGAAGGATTAAATTCGTTCTCACTGCTGGTGACGATATCGATGTGGCCGTCCGAATCGACATCCGTCGCGACGATGCCTACGGCGTAAGCGCTGTTGTTGCCGGGAACGGCATGAGAGGTAGGAGCGCCAAATGTCCCATCGCCATTGTTGAGCAAGACAACAAATGAGTTCGTGGGAGACACATTGGCAATGTCGAGGCGGTCGTCTTCGTTGAAGTCTCCAAGCGCAATTGCATTTGCCTGGGTGACGGAGGGATAGTATACGGGCGCGGCAAAGGTTCGGCTGCCCAGGTTTATGATGACGGCCACGTTGGTTCCGGAGTTCAACACGAGGTCCGTCTTGCCGTTGCCCTTGAGGTCGCCGGCGACACACAGACCACCGAGGCTAAGGCCGGAATAGGGATATGCGACGCTCGTGAACGTGCCGTCGCCCTTGCCGTATAGAAAGTTCAGACTTCCCGAGACAATCGAGACGATGTCCAGGTGTCCGTCACCATCCAGATCGTTGATGAAGGAGTTCACTTGCCCGGTGACCGGAATGGAGGTAGTCGAACCAAAGGTGACGGTGTGCGTCGATGCCACCCGAAACGAGGTCAATCCGGAGACTCCGCCGGCGGAGGCGGCCACGTGGTACGGCCCACCCGTCACGCTTGACGGTGTCAATACTCCCGACGCGGAAATCGATCCGGACCCAGGAGCCACCGCCCAGGTGAACGGGGGCTGGATCGACAACGCATTGCCGTTCTGGTCGAGCGCGGTCGCCGTGAATTGTTGTGTGGTGCCCTTCGCCACCGACAAGTTAGCCGGCGTGACCACGATCTTTGACAGGAGCGGGCCGGGGTAGTCGAAGAACCACCCACTGAACGTCGCACTCGAGCCCGCGGTCTTCGTGACGGTCACTGTGACGTGCCCGCCGACCTTCCAAACCAGATATACGCCACTGTTGAACGCCGATACGGATCGCGTGTCGAGCACCGCGTGCGTCACCGCGTCGGTAATGGTTACCGACTGCGTTCGCGAGGCGCGCAGCCAGTCGACCATGTACAGGGCGAACTGGTGGAGCGTGCCGTCGGTAGTGTTGATATCGACGCTGACGCTGTCAGTTGCTCTGTACTCGGCCGCAATGCGATCGGTACTTGCCGGAAGGGCAAGTCGGAGCGCGCTTGCGTCGCCAGTCACGGTGGAGATAGTGACCGCCGAACCGCCGGCAGGCAGCACCGTCGCGTAGCTGGGATCGCTCGGATTGTTCGAACTGGCATCCTTGACGATGGTGAAGCCGTCACCGCCGTAAATTCCCTTCCAATTTCCCTTGGTGGTGGTGTCGGTTTGGACATAGATTGCCGTACCGGCCGCATGGGCCGCTTCCGGGTGTACGCCCACCACCAGCATCGCTGCCATCAGCATACGTATGCCCGCCCATATATAAGATCTCGATTGCAATGGTGTCATTTAGTATGACCTCTTTGCGTCGTACTCAACTTTGAGTTAACCGGTTTGACACTATATTCGAAAGAGGAAAACAAGCCGGTATTTATACTATGATAGCATACAACCAGGGTTTATAAACGTCGTTGGTGCCAGCTCGCAGTGTCGGTGCCATGCCCAGAGCCCTGGATGGGCATGCCGACGCCAGACCGGTAATGTGAAGAGTGTAAGGCGTCGGTATTAGCTGTGGACACGCGCCGTGCGGGCCTGTTGCCTATGCCAAACTGCCGGCCACCACCTATCCCCATAAGACCACCAGCCACAAGAACGGCGCGAAGCGTCATTTAGCCTCGGGTTTTATACCCGAGGTCCTGGATCATGACCATCACGCTGGCGGTGCAATTGCTTGTCCGCCTCGGTCATTGATCGCAGGCCAAATGGCCCATTAGAGGACAAACATTCAAAGGCGGGTACATTTGTAATGTCGTCAGCTTTGACGTCCGATCGCGACGGAGCAAATTATGAAATCCTTCCGCCTTAACAAACATTACTTCCGGCGTTCCCTGGCCTATTCGTTGATCGTCTGCGGACTCATCATCTCGCGATGTGACGCCCAGGTGTCGTTACAAACAATCCATTCCTTTACGGGCCAAACCGCCGATGGTGCGGCGCCACGGGGTAATTTGATTCTAGGAACCGACGGATCTATCTACGGTACATCCAGTGGAGGTTCGTCAGGGTTCGGGACAATATTTAAGATCGCCAATGGGTCATTTAGTACCATTGCAAGTTTCACTGACCCCACGGGAGCGGGTGTGGAACCCGATTCTGGGATACTCATTGGCGCTGATGGAAACGTCTACGGCACGACACCAACCTCCGGCTCGCAAGGAGAGGGGACAGTGTACCGTATGACGTCCTCTGGCCTGTTAACGGCGATACATACTTTCGGAGATACTGCACAGGGGCATGGGCCAGCGGGTGGACTCGTTGACGGTGGCGATGGATACTTCTACGGGGTGACGGTTGGAGGCGGTGCTGGCCGCAAGGGCACTGTTTACAAAATGACTCCCGCCGGCGATTTGGCGACGCTGCACTCTTTTCTTGGCCCAGATGGCTATTATCCGACGTCTGGCCTTGTGAAAGGCACAGATGGCAATTTTTATGGAGTAACCTCCGAAGGCGGAAGACATTACATCGACGCTTCCAGGCCTGGGTACGGGACAATATTCAAGATAACTCCTGCGGGAAGTTTCACGTTGTTGTACTCGTTCCCGGGTCCGGGCGTCGGCGGCGTAGATCCCAGTGGCTCCTTGGTAGTCGGCACCGATGGGAACTTCTATGGGGTAACTGCGGGTGACGACACCACCAGCGATTATGGTACGATCTTCAAGGTCACCCCCCACGGGCGGGTAACGACGCTGCACTCATTTTTGTGGGGCCCGACTACCCAAACCAGTGGCGGACTCATTCCCGTCGGATCGTTGATACGGGACACCGGCGGCAACTTTTACGGAACGACTGCCGACGGCGGCGCGGGCGGCGGCGGGACGATCTTTGAGATTACGCCCACGGGGCATTATGCCAGCATTTTTGCGTTTGCCGGCTCGAATGGCGGGGTTCCAGTCGCTGGAATGGTCCAGGCGGCTGATGGCAGTTTTTTCGGGACAACTGCACTCGGCGGCGATTTCAACCACGGCACGGTTTTCCAATTCACGATCACCCTGGTAGCGCCGCAGAATTTGAGCGTGCGAACATATAGCCATGACGCAACAGTCTCCTGGGACATCGTGCCGGGAGCGGCAACATACAACGTGTACCAGGGGACGACACCCGGCGGGGAATCGTCAACCCCAGTCGCTACCGGCATGAGGGAGCCGACCGCTAAGATAACCGGCCTGACGAACGGCCAAACGTACTACTTCAGCGTCAAGGCCGTGAATAATGGTGGGACGGGGCCGGCCTCCTCGGAGATATCGGCGATTCCCACCGATATCGTCGATTTCAACGGCGACGATCTCTCCGACATCCTACTGCAGGACACCGCCAGCAACGCCCTGACGATCTGGACCATGAATGGAGCAGGCAGAACAGGAATAGAAGCGGTGGCGTTCACACCCGCATCGTCGTGGGACGTGGGCGGAGTTGTCGACTATAACGGCGACGACAAGGCCGATATCCTTTTCCGGAACACTGTCACACGCCAGATAGCGGTGTATCTGATGGACGGGAACACGGCTATTGGGGGCTATGGGCTATCATTGGTACCGCCTGTGAACAGCGCATTGGTGGCCACCGGCGACTTCGACGGGGACGGTCGCGTCGACATTGCTTTGCAGGATACCGTGAACAACCGGATCACGATCTGGCTTATGAACGGCGGCGTTCGGTTAAGCGCGACGGTCGTACTCCAGGGGGCGCCAACCGGATGGCACGTCGTTGGAGCCGCGGACTTCGACAATGACGACAAGGCCGACCTGGTACTCCAAGACACCGTCACTAACCAGGCCATGATCTGGTACATGAACGGCGGTCTCCGCACCGGCACGACCGCCCTGCCGACTCCAGCCGCCGGCCTGAAGATCAGCGCGATTGCCGACTACAACGGCGACGGACACCCGGACATTGTTCTTCAGGACAGCGGCAGCCATGCGCTCACTGTGTGGTCGATGAACAATGCGACTCGACTGGCTTCGCACGCGGTGGTTGCAGTTCCGTCGGCGACGCAGGTGGTTGTTGGGCCTCGATAAAGTCGGATCGGCATATAACGCCGACAGGCAGGGACGCCTGTACCACGATAGGAAATAAGCGCCTGCCTTCGACCGAGGGCGGGCGCTTTTGATTTCAAACCGGTCCTATACGCGTCCGAACAGCAAGCTCGCGTTGATGCCGCCGAAGCCGAAGGAGTTGGAGAGGGCGTAGTTGATGCGGCCGTCGCGACCGCCGGGTTCGCGGATGTAGTCGAGGTCGCAGGCGGGGTCGGGGTGGGTGAGGTTGACGGTGGTGGGCATCCACTGGTCGTAGATGGCGAGCAGGGTGATCGCCGCTTCCCACGCGCCCGTCGCGCCGAGGGCGTGGCCGTGATAGCCTTTGGTGCCGCTGATGGGGACGTGGTAGGCGGCGTCGCTGAAGCTTTGCTTTATGGCGAGGGTTTCGGTGCCGTCGTTAAGAGGGGTGCTCGATCCGTGGGCGTTGACATAGCCGACCTGGCCCGGCGCGACGCCGCCTTTGCGCAGGCATTCGGACATGCAGCGCGAGGCCTGGAGGCCGTCGGGGCGGGGCTGGGTCATGTGGTGGGCGTCGTTGGTGCAGGCGTGACTGAGGATTTCGCCGTAGATGCGGGCGCCGCGGGCGGCGGCGTGATCGTAGGTTTCGAGGAGCAGGATCGCCGAGCCCTCGGCCATCACGAAACCGTCGCGGTCCTTGTCGAACGGGCGGGAGGCAGTGGCGGGATCGTCGTTCCGCCGGCTCATGGCGCGGATGAGGGCGAATGCGCCGAAGCAGAGGGTGGCGAGGGGGGCTTCCGAACCACCGGCGAACATGATGTCGGCGGTGCCGTCCTTGATGAGGTCGACGGCGCGGCTGATGGCGATGGGCGAGGCGGCGCAGGAGTCGCCGTTCGCCGTCGCCGGACCGGTAATGCCCAGTTCGATCGCCACATTGCACGAGCCCGACCCGTTGAAGACGTTGAGGGCGAGCATGGGGTCGACGCCGCGCGTGCCGTTTTCGAGGAAGCTGTGGTACTGCTCTTCCGCGAACCCGACGCCCCCCAGCGCGGTGCCCAGGCAAATTCCGGCGCGATCGCGGTCGACGGCGCCCAGGTCGAGGCCCGAGTCGGCGAGGGCCATCTTTGCGGCGGAGACGGCGTACTGGGAGTAGCGGTCGAGCCGCTTGAGCTTCTTGGCGTCGAGGTACGGCGACGCGTCGAAGTCCCGCACTTCGGCGGCGATGTGCGTGACGAACGGGGACGTGTCAAAGCGGGTCACCCGCCGCACGGCAGAGCACTCGGCCCGAAGGCCCGCACGCAGGCCGTCGACGCCGATCCCGATGGGCGTCACCGCGCCGATGCCTGTTACTACCACTCGTCGATTGGAAACCATAACACCTCGAATGACCTAGGAGGAATGGCATGGATTTAAGGATGGACAGGATTGAAGAGTCTTTCCGGAATCCCGTACGACTTTAATCGATGCTAATTTCCTTCCTCTCCGTTTTCCACGATTTCCTTGATGCACGCTAGCGTCTGCCCGGCGATGGTGCTGACGAAGCCGTTGCCGACGATGTCGCCGGCGAACCAGCCGTTCATGATCGAAAGCGGATACTGCAGGAAGTGGCGGATCACGACCCGAACACCGCGCCCCCAGGGATCGGGTGTTAATTCCCAAACGACCCACATGCCGGTGGCGATTCCGCCGATGTGCTTGAAGGTGATGAGGCCCGCGTCCGGCTCGCAGACCTGCACGCTTCGCCAGGTCACCGGGAAGCGCAGGCCCGGAGTGGGGAAGTTCTCCCGCACCGCCGACATCGTCACCACTCGCCGGCATCCGTCGGTGGACTGCTCGATCACGTCGACGAACCGGTAGTGTGGCAGGAAGTTGGGCCAGTTGTGGACGTTTGCGGCGAGCTCAAATACATGGTCGATGGAACCGCGAATGAAAGTTAGGTTTTCTGTCTGCATGGGGTTGTCTTAATGTACCCTGATCGTGGGTGGATCATGCAATCGATGCGGGCGGGCGGGGATGGCCATCATACGAAAGATTCGATGGGGACGAAAATGTGCGAGTGCCGGCGCTTGCACTTTGTCAGTCGGCCCGGTCTGGGACGGCATGCCCATCCAGAGCTCTGCGCATGGCACGTTTATCAGTCGTTGCCGAGGCCCGGCATTGCCGGATAGTCGGCGGACGTCACGTGCCAGACGGTCGTCGGGAAGACGAGATATCGACGGGCCTCTTCGCGATGCCATGTGAGGCTGATATTTCCATCGTAGAGCGTGTTGCCGCTGTCCGCGGTCTTGATCGTGACGTGGCTGACCGACTTTGCGCTGTCTCCGGTGACGTCGATGGCCGTGGCGGTTGTGGTGATGGAGACCGGGCCGGAGTTGCGGAAGATGCGAACGAGGAAGTAATGAAGCTGGTCGACGTTTGAGAAAGCGCCGTCCTTGTAGTCCGCGGAAACAACGGTGAGGAGCGACGACGCGGAGTGGTGTTCGATTGCGGCTCGAGCCGTCTCGATGCCGTCCTTGATCTGTTGACCATCCGGCTCACGCGGAGCAGTGGCGATGAGGTAAACGGCGAGCGCGGCTCCAAGTACGATAGCGGCACCCAAAAGTGTCTTCGATCTTTGTTGCATTCATTCACCGGAAGGCAGGCGTGAGGGCGGCGGTCGGCAATGGCCGGTTATCCTTGCGGGTACGCACTCGCCAATCAAAATTGAGCGTTCCGATACCATAGGTAAGTGATACCGGCGGGACGTGATACACGCTGATTCGAGGCAACGTGAGTGGATCGTCGACGGCACGGACTCTCCCGAAATCCGTGGTCACCCCCATGGTGTACCCTGCGTCGCGGGCGGCGTCGACAACGGCGTCGTTGTGGTCGCCATATGGATAACAGATAACGTTCATTTCCTTGCCAAGGTTTTGCGAAAGCAAATCTCGACTGTCCACAAGCTCGCGTCTCAGCGCTTCCCGCGCCAGGGAGGAGAGGCGTGGATGTGTCGACGTATGCGGCTGAAAGTCCACCCTCGAGTTCGCGGCCATCTCGTGAATATGATGCCAGGCGAGCAGACGGCTGGCATCGTAGCCCTCCGGGGTTACCCATTCGCTCGTGGCGCCGATGCGATCGGATACCAGAAAGACGGTGTACGGCCAGTTCAACTCACCCAGCAAAGGGTAGACGTTCGTCATGAGGTTCTCGTAACCGTCGTCGAACGTGAGGATCACAGGCCTCGCGGGAAGCACGCCGTCGACCATGGCTTGCGCAAGCTGCGCGAAGTGGATCGGGGTATAGCCACTGCGCTGGAGGTACCGCATCTGCCACTCGAATACGGAGGCAGTGACGTAGAAGTGCTTGTACTTCGGATCGCGGGTCTCGTCCTCGACGGCGTGATACATGAGGATGGGCACGGGAGTCCACGGTAATGGCGAGTCAGTGGTGGTCATTTCGGTAAGCGCCGACAGAGGTGATGCGTCGATGTTGAAGTCAGGCCAACAACAATTGCCTCAACGTTCCATGGGCTGAACCCCATGGCTACGAATAAGCGCCCTGGCGGGCTAAGGAGGTGCGAAGCACTTTCCGTGCATCCCCGACCGCCTAACGCACCGCCAGTTCTCGGTACCAATTGATGAGCTGGTCGATCTGGCTATCGACGGAGAAGTGAGTTTCCGCAATGTGCCGGCCTTCCGCTCCCATTGACTTGCGGAGCGCCGCGCCGCCATCGTCGACGAGGAGCTTCTTGAGGGCGGCCTGGACGGCGATGCCGTTTCCCTGTTCCACGACGAAGCCGGAAACTCCGTTCTTGACGATCTCGCCGCAGCCGCCGACTTTAGCGGTGATCGTCGGAAGTCCAGACGCCATTGCTTCGACGAGGGCGAGGCCGAAGGATTCGGTTTCGGGAAGGTGCACGAGGACGTCGAAGGCGGGTAGGACATCGGGGACGTCGTCGCGCGCACCCGTCGTCACCAGTCGGCCGGAGATGCCCTCGGTCATGGCGATGCCGGTGATGCGGTCAATATCGCCCCGCAGTCCTTCCGGTCCAACGAGCACGATCCAGATGCCGCGGCGCGCGCGTAGTACCGGCGCGGCCGCGCTTACCAGCTCGGCCTGTCCCTTGTCGTTCAGTCGCCCGACCATACCGATCACGAGGGCGTCGGCGGGGATATCGAGCTCCTTCCGGATCTGAAGGCGCAACTGCTGCGCCGACTTGGTGCCGGGGCCAGAGAAGCGGCTCAGGTCAATCCCATTGTAAAGGACACGGACGTATCCCGGCGCAAACCCATGGCAATCGACGAGACGCTGCTTTACGGCGCACGAGACGGCAACGACGCAATCCGCAATGCCGCTGACGAGGCGCCTGGCCAGATGCGCTGGCGCTCCAAGCGGTTTGTCCAGATGGGCGTGAACTATCACTCGCGGTGCTTTGGATGCCTTCACCTTGCCGCCCTTCTTGCGAATCATGTGCGCGGCGACGAGGCAGGGGACGAAGTCTCTACGGGAGTGGACGTGGATGACATCGGGGTCGATTCGCTCGATTAGCTGCATCAGTTCTTTGATGCCACGCAGGTCGCCGCTGTTGCGGAGGCGGAACGTCTCAGTCAGGACGCCGGCGGCCTGACACTTCCGCTCGACGTGTGACGACGCGCTGCACGCGTAAACCAGGCGCATGCCGCGCTCGACGAGTTGCTGCGCCATCTCTACCGAGTGGCGTTCGATCCCACCTTGTCCAATCGAGGAGGCGACAAACAGGATCTTGGGATCCGGCTGAGGTTCACCGGGGATGCCCCAATCGTCCTCCGGGCTTCCTGCTCGCTTCGCCTTACGCCGTTCGAGGGCGCGGAGCTTGGCTAAATCGAGTTCGTCGTCGGCGAGATAGGTCGGCACTGGCGTATTTTCCTTCTTCAAGAATGCCGTCTAGTCTACGGACGCGCCTTGCGTCCTGCGAGATGTCAGCTCGCGGCCGATCACGATTAGCCGAGGGCTGTTAGAAATTGCGTGACTACTCCTCCCATGACTGAAGTCATGGGCTGCCGTGGAGATCGTTCTCCGGACGGCCGATCGTCCCAGCGTTTGCACGCTTGACGCAAGCGGTCTGGCGTCGCATGCTCATCCAGGGCTATGAGCATGGCACCCGGCCCAGGGTACTGGGCGCTCGCACGTTTGACGCAACCGGCCTGGGACGTCATGCCCATCCAGGGTTATGGGCATGGCACCCGAAGATGACGGGCGGGACGCCCATCCTACGACCGGATTTATCGAGAGCGTTTATTGCCTGTCTGCGTACCACTTTTTCATGAACTCCTGGTAGTCGCGCTGCTTCTCTTTGATCGCGCGCCACCAGGGTTGATTGTCGACATACCATTGGAACGTCTTGGGCATGAACTCTTCAAATGGGTGCTCCCGTTTGAAGCCGAGCGCTTCGAGGTTCGAGCTGTCGATGGAGTACCGGCGATCATGGCCGGGTCGATCTTTCACATACTTGATGAGCGTGTCGGGCTTGCCGAGATGATCGAGCATCATGCGAACGACATCGATATTCGGCCGCTCATTTCCGCCGCCGACGTTGTAAGTCGCTCCCGGTTTACCATGGTGCAGCGCGACATCGACGCCGCGGCAGTGGTCGAGGACGTACATCCAATCGCGCACCTGTTGACCGTCGCCGTAGACGGGTACAGGTAGGTCGTCAATCAGGTTCGTCACGAACAATGGGACGATCTTCTCAGGATACTGGTTTGGGCCGTACGTGTTCGAACCGCGCGTCACTATGGTGGGCAGGCCATAGGTCTGGTGATAGGCGCGGACCATCATCTCGCCGCCGGCCTTCGACGCGGAGTAGGGGGAGTTGGGCTCGAGCGGGTCGCCTTCCTTGAAGGATCCGTCGGCCTTCCATCCATACACCTCGTCGGTGCTGACGTGCAAAAAGCGTTCGTGGTTGTTGACGCGCGCCGCTTCCAGCAGGACCCATGTTCCCGCGACGTCGGTCTGGATAAACCCGCCCGGTTCGACGATGGACCGGTCGACATGGCTTTCCGCGGCGAAGTTGACGATCGCGTCGGCGTTCTGCGCCACATTGTTTACGATCGATTGGTCTCGAATGTCACCCTTGATGAACGTGAAATTCGGGTTTTTCCAAACGTCTTTGAGATTGTCGACATTGCCCGCGTACGTGATGGCGTCGAGGGCGATCAGGCGATAGTCGGGATATTTGCCGAGCATATATCGGACAAAATTCGACCCGATAAATCCGGCGGCGCCCGTTACGATCAGTGTTTGCATGAGATGGCGTCTTTAACAGGTACTTTGGGAACGCCCTATTATAACATATTGAGGGCACTGGCTGGAATATGTTTCAGGATTTGAATCGTTGACACCGCCGGCCCAGGTCGCGCCGGCCGTTTGCCATGCCCTGAACGGCATGGCTACGAGAGAAACCCGCTCCGCGGCTGAAGACTAAGAGTAAATGCTACCTACGGCTGGCGACTTCGATGGCCGGGATCGACGGGATGAGCTGATGGTGGAATGCACGGGTGGCGAACTCGGTAAGTCCGGCGAGTTCCTCGTCGCCCAGGTCGTAGTCCATGATTTCGGTGAGGTAGCGTCGACAGAGGCGCACGGGGCAGCCGAGGCGCTCGGCTTCTTCCTTCGCGATCTCGTCGATTTGGGTGAGGCCCCAGTTCTTGGCGAATTGTAGCGTGCGTACGAGGTCGGGGGTGAGGTTGTCACCGTGGCCGATCCAGCACGCGTAGACGAAGGGGTGGCCCGTCAATTTGCGCCAGCCTTCGCCAAGGTCGAGGGTGACGAGGCCGTCGCCGTCGGCGAGCATGCCGGGGTCGCCGATGAGGAGGGCGGCTTCGGCGACGGCGAGCATGGCGTCGAGGTCCGGCGGATGGTTGACGAAAGCCGGGTGGGAGTCGAACTGGTCGGCGAGCAAGATCTTGAGCAGGGCGGACGACGTCAATGACGACGTGTCGAGGGCGACGGACTGAGTGGCGCGCCACGGGATCCGGGAGAATGCGCGGACGGAGAGGATCTCATCCTGACCAGAAATGGAGACGCCGGGGACGATCTTGTAGCCGGGTGTCCGCAGGTATTCGAAGCTCGACACCAATGCGGCGGCGATTTTGCCGGAGGCGAGCATCGACGCTAGTTCCGACGGCACCGCGTAGATGACTTCGATGCCGGACGCTTTACCTTCGTCGGTGTGATTGAACCAGCGCGTCAGCGGCTTTTCGTTGAGATACGGGACGCTTCCAATCGTAATGGACATAACTTGTAGATCCTACGCCGCCGCCTCGTGCCTTCGACTGAAGTCGAGGCTAAGAGTGCGCAAAGTCCGCCTGCGCGGACTGAAGATTTATCTGGATATTAAGACGTCGGTGAGGGTTAGGACGAAGAGGCCGACGCTGATGTATCCGTTGAGCGTGAAGAAGGCGACGTTGAGTTTCGATAGATCGTTAGGCTTGACCAGTGACTGCTCGTACGCGATGAGCGCGGCCACGACGCCGACGCCGATGAAATAGACGATGCCCAGGTGTGCGGTGAAGCCGGCCATTGCCAGTAGGCCGATCATGACGGTGTGGGCGATCCTGGACAGCAGGAGCGCGCGCGCATTGCCGACGCGGCTTGGCATGGAGAAGAGGCCATTCGCCTTGTCGAATTCGGTGTCTTGTAGCGCATAGATGATGTCGAAGCCGAAGAGCCAGCAGATCACCGCGCCGCCGAGCCACAGCACCGGTTCGTCAATGCGGCCGCGAACGGCGATCCATGCGCCTACCGGGGCGATGGCGAGGGCGATGCCGAGGAACAGGTGCGAGAGTGACGTGAACCGCTTCGTGTAAGAGTAGAAAAAGACGACAACCAGTGCGACGGGAGACAGCGCGAAGGCGAGCGGGTTCAGCATCCAAGCCGCGAAGACGAGCAATGCCGACGCAATGATGGTGAAGGCGGCTACTTGCGGCACGGTCAATTGACCGGCGGGCAGGGCGCGCATGGCGGTGCGGGGGTTGGCGGCGTCGAACTTGCGGTCGACGATGCGGTTGAACGCCATCGCCGCCGATCGCGCGCCGACCATTGCCAGAAGGATCCAGGGAAGCTTCGACCAGAACAGCGGCCAGTCCGATCGACCCGCCACTACCGCCGCCATCAATGCGAATGGTAGCATGAAGATGGTGTGTTCAAACTTGATCATCTCCAGGATGATTCGTGTTTGACGCCATCCACGGGCTATCAAGCTCGGATCCACGGTGTCGGTTGCCATTCTGTTACGCCCCCTCGTCGATATGATACCCGCCGTCCTCTATACATTGCAACTTTTTTCACAATGTATTGGTTCCCGCTACCGTGGGGAGTATGGAGCATGGGAATTTGTTTGTGGACATAGCGTATGCAACTTCGCGCATCCTGTGATAGGTCTTGAGAACTAATGAAGTTGTAGGGTTCTAATGGCTTTCTAATTCTGGGCCCGCACGCCCGGAACTATTTGCCGAACCGGCGCGCTTATGAGTATGAAATATGACGAAAGCCTATATAATATAGGTATCCCACAGGGATGACGCGTGCCAGCGTCGACGGCTCTTTGAACATCTCTCACAGACATCCCACTAAGGATGCGATACACGTATAAAGGAGTAGACGATTATGCAGAAGATCCATGGATCGACCATTGCGGCTATCATCGCTCTGCAGGTAATCGCCGGGATCGGCGCGGTAGCTGCTCATGCCGATAGCCGGCAGAAGAACAAGAACCTCTGGCGAAATGCCACGATTGCGTCGAGCGCGGTCGCCCTCTACGGCCTTGCCAAGCACAAGGACACTCTGACGATTGCCGGAGCGGCGGGCGCCCTCTACAGCGGTCAGCGCTACGAGGACGATCGACGCAGCCAGTCACGGCAATCGCACTCTCACCCGCGCGCCTTCTATCACGGCGACGGCGGAGGAGAATGGCGACATCACGACAATGGCCATCACTATGGCTGGTACAAGCACCACGGCCACCGTCATCATCACCACCACGATGAGGACCACGACGGCGACTAGATCGCTACGGAATTTGGGTTTGGGAGAATAGGCAGCCGGCTTGACCGGCTGCCTTTCGCTTTTCGGTGCCGGCCGTTTATGCAGATTGTCAGGTCGGGAATGAATTCCTATCAATAACGGAAGGGAGGCCGATCATGCCTGCAGGATCTAGCCCGAAGCGAGAGCGCGAGTATAAGGAACTAAAGGAAGAGTTTAAGGAAGAGCACCGCTACCCAGGCCGCGAGGAAGAAGTCGCCGCGCGCATCGTCAACAAGCAGCGCGCGGAGCATGGTGAGACGAAGTCAGGGAAAAAGGGTGGCAGCACAAAGAGCAGGAAGAGTTAGGAGAGAAGGATTTTAATCCGCAGATGACGCAGATGGCCGCAGATGTTGGGAAAGAGATAAAGGTGATCTCTGAAATATCTTTCTGAACATCTGCGTTCATCTGTGGATAAATCCTCTTCTCTCTTTCCTATTTTCTCAACTGCTTTCGCAGTGCCCGTTCGCGTAGCCGTAGCTTGACCGGCATCTTTACCGATTCCCAGATGACGCCCTTGGACATTTTCGACTGTCCGGCGCGGCGCTCCATGAAGATGATGGGGACCTCGACGATCTTGAACCCGGCGACATGGGCGCGAAAACTCATCTCGACCTGGAAGGAGTAGCCGTTGGAGCGGACGTTGTCCAGGCCGATGGATTCGAGGACGTGGCGTCGATAGAGTCGATATCCACTGGTGCAGTCGTGGATGGGGACGCGTATCATCGACCGGACGTATTGGTTGGCGCCGAGGGAGAGCAGGATGCGTCGGAGGGGCCAGTTGATGACGGAGATGCCGTTGAGGTAGCGCGAGCCGATAACGACGTCGGCGTCTTGACCGGCGGCGATGATGCTTTCGAGGAACATAGGGTCGTGCGATAGGTCGGCGTCCATTTCGATCATGGCGTCGTAATCGCGCGCGAGTGCCCAGTCGAAGCCGGCGATGTAGGCGCGGCCGAGGCCGTCTTTGGTGGCGCGGTGCAGAACGTGAAGCCGGCCTTCGGAAGCGGCCGAGAGTTTGTCGGCGATGTCACCGGTGCCGTCGGGCGAGGAGTCGTCGACGACGAGGATGTGGACGCCCGGTTGGACCGCGAGTACCGAGGACGTGATCTTCTCGATATTGTCGGCTTCGTTATAGGTGGGGATAACTACGATTGTGCGCATTTTATGGTATTCTACACTATCGCGCAACCCCTGCGTCATCGTGATCAGAGTTACACGCTCCACGGAATGAATTCCGTGGCTACTATCGAGGATAGTCCCTCCGGGACAAAGAGTATTTTCAAACCCCGGAAAAGCCTCCGGAATACCTATGTCGTTTGGTCGAAAGATCGCGAACCGCATTCTCGTGGCCACCACCGGGCCGCTCGCGGTGATGTTCCTCGTCGGCTGCTTCGTCGCCCACATCTCCGGAATCAATATCTATCGGTATGCCCTTAGCCAGCTTCTGGTGATGCTGGGCGTGGTCATCCTCCACGGTATATTCAATCGACGTCTCGCGGTTCGTCTCACGCGCCTTGTCCGAACGGCCGACCGGATCGACAACGGCGATCTCCTGGCCCGGCTGCCGGATGATCACGAATCGGATGAGTTCTCGGAACTTGGCCGGGCGCTCAATAAGATGGCCGACATCCTGGCGACGCGTGAGGTGGCGCTGCGGGAGCAAAATCTGGTGCTGGCGGCGCTCAACGGCCGCATGGAGTCGGTGCTCAACACCACGAACGACGGCATTGCGCTTCTGGACAGCAGCGGTCGCATCACCCTGGCTAACCGGCGATTCGGCGAATTGCTCGGCGTGCGGCCAGAGATGCTGCTGAACCGAACTGTACAGGAAGCCCTCAAGCCGGTTGCCGACGTCGAGGTGTCGCCTCTGGTCAGCCGGCTGATCGCGCTGGGCAGCAGCGCGGGTGACCGGTCGATCGGGGTCGCGGAGGAGACCATCGAAGTCGAATCCGCCGACTCAAGGTTCATCCAGGTTTACACTGCGCCGGTTATCGCGGAGGACGGCGGAGAGTGGGCGGGACGGATCGTTGCGCTCCACGATGCCACGCGCGAGTATGAGCTCGACAAGATGAAATCGGAGTTCATCGACGTTGTCTCCCACGAGCTGCGCACTCCCCTCACCAGCATTCTTGCCTACACCGATCTCATGATCACGGGCGCGAGCGGGGACACCACCGATCTACAAAAGGAATTCCTTGGCATAATCCAGGGAAGCACGGGCCGCCTCGCAAACCTGATCAACGACATCCTCGACATCTCCCGTATCGAATCGGGCCGCATCAAGATCAGGTTCGAGCCGATCGATTACCTGTCGACGGTTAAGGATGTGCTGCGGTTGATGAAGGCTCCCGCCGATGAAAAGTCGATCGCCATCGAAGCAAGCCTGCCCGAGAGCATGCCGCCGATTCGCGGGGACGCCGACAAGATCCACCAGGTGCTGTCGAATCTCGTCAACAACGCGATTAAGTACACACCGAATGGCGGCTGGATCAAGGTGATGGTCGAGGTGACGCACGACGGGGCAGTGTCGACCTGCGTGGCGGACAGTGGCATTGGGATCAGTGTCGATGATCAAAAGAGGCTGTTCCAGAAGTTCTTTCGCGCGGACAACTCCAGCACGCGCGAGCAGGGCGGCACGGGGCTTGGGCTGGTGATCACGAAGACGATCGTGGAGACGCTCGGCGGAGCCATCTGGGTGGAGAGCGACACAGGGAAGGGGAGCCGCTTCTACTTCACGCTACCGTTCTATCAGGACAGTACGGCGAGCGGCGACGTCAACGTGCTGCTTCCAGACCGCGGGATTGGTCTGGTGCTGGTGGTCGACGACAACGCGGCCGTCCGCGATTCGATTCAGCATCATCTGCATCGGCGCGGATTTGGAACGATGTCGGGCTCCGACGCGGCGGAAACGCTGCAACGGGCGCGTCAGCACAGGCCGGACGCGATCCTGCTGAACATGATGATGTGCGGTGTCGACGGCATCTCCGTCCTGCGGTCATTAAAGGAAGATCGAGCCACGGCGTCGCTCCCACTTGTGCTAACATCGATCGTCAGTGATCCAGCACGCGGTATACTATCTATGGGAGCGTTCTCATTGGTGCAGCATCCATTCGAGAACGACCGCCTGAGCGAAGCTGTTTTCGGCCTCTTGCAAGCTGTCGACGGAGAGCGTGGACCGGGCGGACATAATGTTCTCCTGATGACCGCGCCCGACCGGCCGGCGGCTCAGACCGCGGCGTTCCGAGCTCGAATGGCGGCGCGCGGTATCGGCGTTCAGATGCCGACGAGCTTTCCCGACGCACTGGCGACCACCATCACGGAGTCGCCGGACATCATTGTGATCGACGCCGAGATGGCCTCGGGCGACGTGTCGGAGTTGATCAGCGCCCTCAAGGTCGAGGAAGAGGCCGCGCGCATTCCGATCGTATTACTGTCGGAGGCGATCTCCGACGCCCACGTTTTGCGTCACGCTGGGGGATCATCCTCCGAAGGCGCCGGCGCGCTCGAGTATTTGTACGACCAGCTTATCCGCGTGACATCGCCGCCCGCGGAGGCAACGAAGTAAGTGAGGAGTTAGGACTTTAACCGCAGATGACGCAGATGGACGCAGATTAGGAATCCGGAATTAAGAAGCCATTCTTGATTATCTCTGAGTAAATCTGCGACATCTGCGGTTAAAAGATCTTCCTCTTAATCCAAATACAGGACATAGGAAAGAAATGGCTCAGGAGTTTACGGTAGCGGTCGTCGGCGTAGGAGCCGTCGGCGAAGAGATTTTGCGGGTGATGCATGAACATAGCTTCCCCGCGAAATCGATCCGGGTGCTGGCACGCACGCCGCGCACGATTTCGGTAGACGGTCGGTCGTATCAGGTAGAGGCGACGACCGCGGAGGCGTTCGACGGTGTCGATATTGCCCTGTTTGCCGGAACCGAAGGCGAAAAAGGCGCGGCGGTTACGTTCGGACCTGAGGCCGTGAAACGCGGAGCCGTCATTATCGACAATGGCGCGGACTTCCGGATGCGGCCGGACGTGCCGTTGTGCGTGCCCGAGGTCAACGGCGCGGCGCTGGACGGCCATAGCGGCATCATCGCCAATCCGAACTGCTCGACGGCCCAACTGGTTCTGACGCTCAAGCCACTGCACGACGCGTTCGGCCTCAAGCGTGTGATGATCTCGACGTACCAGGCGGTGTCCGGAGCCGGCAGCGCGGGCATCGACGAGCTCAATGCCCAGAACGAGCAGATCGCGCATGGTAAGACGATCGGTCAGGCGGGGCCGACTTTCTCGGCGCAGATCGCGGCGAATGTCATCCCGCACATCGGGGGCTTCGACGACCAGGGGTACACGTCGGAGGAGATGAAGCTCGTCCACGAGACGCGCAAGATCCTGGGCGATCCGTCGATCCGCGTGACGCCGATGG
>Ga0070658_10000487_pt1 | contig 34469 bp, 30 predicted proteins | sample KBSC13metaG_FD_64664 | JGI IMG/M metagenome (GOLD analysis project Ga0070658, IMG submission 64664) | Corn rhizosphere microbial communities from Kellogg Biological Station, Michigan, USA - KBS C1-3 metaG | ecosystem: Host-associated > Plants > Roots > Rhizosphere > Soil ... | reverse complement strand
TATGCCCGAAATACCCGCCTGCCACCGTGCCGACCGAGCACTACTGCCGCGGTGTGGGGCCAAAAGAAGATCGTCAAGGCCCCACACGGCGGCAGTAGACATAACGCAGCGCCGGCTCAGCGACGCCTCAGGAAGACGGTTCAGAAAGAGGGCTCAGCGACGCCTCAGGAAGACCGCTCAGCGACGACTCAGCGACGCCTCAGGAAGACGGTTCAGAAAGAGGGCTCAGCGACGCCTTAGGAAGACGGCTCAGGCGATGGGGCGATCGGTCGGTTGCACCGGCGCCGGCAGCCGGGAGTCCCCGGTGAGCGATTGGTCCACCGCCACCGCGCACGCCCGCCCCTCGGCGATCGCCCACACGATGAGCGACTGACCGCGCCCCATGTCGCCGCAGACGTAGACGCCTGGCACGTCGGTCGCCCAGTTGCCGTCGCGGGCGACGTTGCCGCGCGCGTCGAACGACACGCCCAGATCCTCGACCAGCGGTCCGCGCTCGGCACCGGTGAAGCCCATGGCGAGGAGAACCAGGTCGGCGGGCAGCTCGATGTCGCTGCCCTCGACCTTCTCGAAGCGGCCGTTGACCATCCGGACCTCGTGCAGCAGCAGCGCGCGCACCCGGCCGTTGCCGTCGTCGAGGAACCGCTCGGTGTTGACCGAGAACAGCCGCTCGCCCCCCTCCTCGTGCGCCGAGGAGGTGCGCAACATCAGCGGCCACATCGGCCAGGGGGTCGAGGCGTCACGGGTCTCCGGCGGCCGGGGCAGGATCTCGAGCTGCGTCACCGACGCGGCCCCCTGCCGGTGCGCCGTGCCGAGGCAGTCGGCACCGGTGTCGCCGCCGCCGATGATGACGACGTGCCGGCCGGCGGCGCTGATCTCCGGCTCGTCCTGGTCGCCCGCGGCGACCCGGTTGGCGATCGGCAGGTAGTCCATGGCCAGGTGGATGCCGTCGAGCTCGCGGCCCGGCACCGGCAGGTCGCGGCCGACGGTCGCCCCGCCGGCAAGCACGATCGCGTCGAAGCCGTCGCGCAGCTCGGCGGCGGTCACGTCGACGCCGACGTTGACGTTGGGCCGGAACGTCGTGCCCTCCGCCTCCATCTGCGCCAGCCGCCGGTCGATGACCCGCTTCTCCATCTTGAACTCGGGGATGCCGTAGCGCAGCAGCCCGCCGATGCGGTCGGCCCGCTCGAAGACGGTCACGGCGTGACCGGCCCGGGTGAGCTGCTGGGCCGCGGCGAGGCCCGCCGGCCCGGAACCCACGACCGCGACCTTGTGGCCGGTGCGTTGCGGCGGCACCTGCGGGGTCATCCAACCCTCGTCCCAGGCCCGTTCGACGATCGACTCCTCGACCAGCTTGATGGTGACCGGCTCGTCCCCGATGCCGAGCACGCAGGCGCTCTCGCACGGCGCCGGGCACAGCCGCCCGGTGAACTCCGGGAAGTTGTTGGTCGCGTGCAGCCGCTCGCTCGCCTCGCGCCAGTCCTTGCGCCAGACCAGGTCGTTCCACTCGGGGATCAGGTTGCCGAGCGGGCAGCCCTGGTGGCAGAACGGGATGCCGCAGTCCATGCAGCGGCCGGCCTGCTGCTCGATGTGGTTGTGCTGGATCTCTTCGTAGACCTCGCGCCAGTCGCGGATGCGCACGTCGACCGGGCGCCGCGGCCGGTTCTCCCGCGGAGTCTTGAGGAAGCCCGTCGGATCAGCCATGGGAAGCCGCCATGATCGCCTCGTCCACCGATTCCCCCGTCTGCTCGGCCTGCGCCATCGCGGCGAGCACCCGCTTGTAGTCCCTGGGCATGACCTTCGCGAACCGCTCCACCGCGGTGTCCCAGTCGGCGAGCAGCCGCTTGGCGACGTCGGAGTCGGTCTCCGCACCGTGCCGGGCCACGACCTCGCGCAGGAACTCCCGGTCGTCGTCGTCGAGCGGGTCGAGGTCGACCATCTCGCGGTTGACCCGCGCCGGGTCGAGGTCGAAGAAGTACGCCGTACCGCCGGACATGCCCGCGGCGATGTTGCGGCCCGTCGGCCCGAGCACCACGACGTGACCGCCGGTCATGTACTCGCAGGCGTGGTCGCCAACGCCCTCGACAACGGCGACCGCGCCCGAGTTGCGGACGCAGAAACGCTCGCCGACGACGCCACGGACGTAGAGCTCGCCGCTGGTCGCGCCGTAGCCGACGACGTTGCCGGCGATGATGTTGTCCTCGGCGCGGAACGTCGCCTCCACCGGCGGGCGCACCACGATCCGGCCGCCGGACAGCCCCTTGGCGAGGTAGTCGTTGGTGTCGCCGTACAGCCGCATCGTGATGCCGGGCGGCAGGAACGCCCCGAACGACTGCCCGGCCGACCCGGTGAACGTGATGCGGATCGTGTCGTCGGGCAGCCCGGCGCCGCGGAACCGCTTGGTCACCTCGTGGCCGAGCATGGTGCCGACCGTCCGGTTGACGTTGCGGATCGGCAGCTCCAGCGTCACCGGGGACCCGTCGGCGAGTGCGCCCTCGCACAGCTGGATCAGCGTGTTGTCGAGCGCCTTGTCGAGGCCATGGTCCTGGGTCGTGACGCAGTGCCGCGGACCGGGGACGTCGGGCACGTGCAGGATCGGCGAGAGGTCGAGCCCCGCGGCCTTCCAGTGCGCGACCGCCGCGCTGGTGTCGATGAGCTCGACGTGGCCGATCGCCTCCTCGAGGCTGCGGAAGCCGAGCTCGGCGAGCAGCTCGCGCACCTCCTCCGCCAGGAACTCGAAGAAGTTGACGACGAACTCCGGCCGGCCGGTGAACCGCTTGCGCAGCTCCGGGTTCTGCGTCGCGACGCCCACGGGGCAGGTGTCGAGGTGGCAGACCCGCATCATGATGCAGCCCGACACGACGAGCGGCGCGGTCGCGAAACCGAACTCCTCGGCGCCGAGCAGCGCGGCGATGACGACGTCGCGGCCGGTCTTCATCTGCCCGTCGACCTGCACGACGATCCGGTCGCGCAACCCGTTGAGCAGCAGCGTCTGCTGGGTCTCGGCCAGCCCCAGCTCCCACGGCCCGCCCGCGTGCTTGAGCGAGGTCAGTGGGGAGGCGCCGGTGCCGCCGTCGTGCCCGGAGATGAGTACGACGTCGGAGTGGGCCTTGCTCACGCCGGCGGCGACCGTGCCGACGCCGACCTCGGCGACGAGCTTCACGTGGATGCGCGCCGACGGGTTGGCGTTCTTCAGGTCGTGGATGAGCTGAGCGAGGTCCTCGATCGAGTAGATGTCGTGGTGCGGCGGCGGTGAGATCAGCCCGACGCCGGGCGTGGAGTGCCGCGTCTTCGCGATCCACGGGTAGACCTTGTGGCCGGGCAGCTGGCCACCCTCGCCGGGCTTCGCGCCCTGGGCCATCTTGATCTGGATGTCGTCGGCGTTGGTGAGGTACTCGCTGGTGACGCCGAACCGGCCCGACGCGACCTGCTTGATCGCGCTGCGCCGGTCGTCGTACAACCGCTCGGGGTCCTCGCCGCCCTCGCCGGTGTTGGACTTGCCGCCGATGCGGTTCATCGCGACGGCGAGGGTCTCGTGCGCCTCGGCGCTGATCGAGCCGTAGGACATCGCGCCGGTCGCGAACCGCCGGACGATCGCGCTGACCGGCTCGACCTCGTCGATCGGCACGGCCGGGCGGGCACCGGTGCGCAGCTTGAACAGGCCGCGCAGCGTCATCAGCCGCTCGGACTGGTCGTCGACGGCCCTGGTGTACTCCTTGAAGACGTCGTAGCGGCGGGCGCGGCTCGCGTGCTGGAGCTTGAACACCGTGTGCGGGTTGAACAGGTGCAGCTCGCCCTCGCGCCGCCACTGGTACTCCCCGCCCACCCACAGCCGCCGGTGCGCGGCGGGGATCGGCGGGTAGGCGAGCTTGTGCCGCTCGGCGACCTCGGCCGCGATGACGTCGAGCCCGACCCCGCCGAGCCGGCTGGTGGTGCCGGTGAAGTACTCGTCGACCAGCTCCTGCGACAGGCCGAGCGCCTCGAAGATCTGCGCGCCGGTGTAGGACGCCACCGTCGAGACGCCCATCTTCGACATGACCTTGAGCACGCCCTTGCCGAGGGCCTTGATGAGGTGGTGCACCGCGGTGTCGGCCGCGAGACCGGGGAAGACGCCGGCGGCGACCATGTCCTCGACGGTCTCCATCGCCAGGTAGGGGTTGACCGCGGCCGCGCCGTAGCCGACCAGCAGCGCGACGTGGTGGACCTCACGCACGTCACCGGCCTCCACGATGAGGCCGACCTTGGTGCGGGTCTTCTCCCGGATCAGGTGGTGGTGGACCGCGCTGGTCAGCAGCAGCGACGGGATCGGCGCCCACGCCGCGTCGGAGTCGCGGTCGGACAGCACGATCAACCGGGCGCCGTTGTCGATCGCGGCGCTGACCTGCGCGCGCACGGTCTCCAGGGCCTCGCGCAGCCCGTCGCCACCGCGGGCGACCTCGAACAGGCCCTTGACCACGACACTGCGCAGGCCCGGCAGGTCGCCGTCGTCGTTGATGTGGATGATCTTGGCGAGGTCGTCGTTGTCGATGACCGGGAACGGCAGCACGATCTGCCGGCAGCTGGCCGGGGTCGGGTTGAGCAGGTTGCCTTCGGGCCCGATCGTCGTCTGCAGCGACGTGACCAGCTCCTCGCGGATCGCGTCGAGCGGCGGGTTCGTCACCTGCGCGAACAGCTGGGCGAAGTAGTCGAACAGCAGCCGGGGCCGCTGCGACAGGACCGCGACCGGCGTGTCGGTGCCCATCGACCCGATCGGCTCGGCGCCGTTGCGCGCCATCGGCGTGAGCAGGATGCGCAGTTCCTCCTCGGTGTAGCCGAACGTCTGCTGGCGGCGCAGCACCGACTCGTGCCCGTAGACGACGTGCTCGCGCTTGGGCAGGTCGTCGAGGTGCAGCAGCCCGGCGTGCAGCCAGTCCTCGTAGGGGTTCTCCGCGGCCAGGCTCGCCTTGACCTCGTCGTCCGGGATGATCCGGCCCTGGCCGGTGTCGACGAGGAAGATGCGCCCGGGCTGCAGGCGGCCGCGGTGCACGATGCTCGCCGGGTCGATGTCGAGCACTCCGGTCTCGCTCGCGAGCACGACGAGCCCGTCGTCGGTGACCGTGTAGCGGGAGGGCCGCAGGCCGTTGCGGTCGAGCACCGCCCCGATGACGTCGCCGTCGGTGAACGCGACGCACGCCGGGCCGTCCCACGGCTCCATCAGGCAGGCGTGGTAGGCGTAGAAGGCGCGCCGGGCGGCGTCCATCTGCTCGTGGTTCTCCCAGGCCTCCGGGATCATCATGAGCACCGCGTGCGGCAGGCTGCGCCCGCCCATGTGCAGCAGCTCGAGCACCTCGTCGAAGCTGGCGCTGTCGCTCGCGCCGGGGGTGACGACGGGGAACAGCCGCGACAGGTCGCCGGGGATGTCGGCGCTGCGCAGCAGCGCCTCGCGGGCCCGCATCCAGTTGCGGTTGCCCATGACCGTGTTGATCTCGCCGTTGTGGGCGATGTAGCGGTAGGGGTGGGCCAGCGGCCAGCTCGGGAACGTGTTGGTCGAGAAGCGGCTGTGCACCAGGCCGATCGCGCTCGAGAGCCGCTCGTCGGTCAGGTCCGGGAAGAACGTGCCGAGCTGGTCGGTGGTGAGCATCCCCTTGTAGACCAGCGTGCGGCAGGACAGCGAGGCGAAGTAGACGCCGGTCTCCCGCTCGGCCCGCTTGCGCAGGCAGAACGCGCGCCGCTCGAGCGCCAGGTCGGTCTCGCCCGCGTTGCCGGCGACGAAGATCTGCCGGAACCGCGGCATGACCTTCTGCGCGGTGGCGCCGACGCCGGTGACGTCGGTGGGCAGCTGCCGCCAGCCGAGGACGCGCAGCTCCTCCTCGCCGGCGATCGCCTCGATGCGACGCATCGCCTCCTGCTCCTGCGCGTCGTCGGCGGGCAGGAACGCCGTGCCGACCGCATAGGCGCGCGCCGGCGGCAGCGCGAAGTCGACGACCGCGCGCAGCAGCGCGTCGGGCACCTGGAGCAGGATCCCGGCCCCGTCGCCGGTCTCCGGCTCGGCGCCCTGGGCGCCGCGGTGCTCGAGGTTGCGCAGCGCGGTCAGCGCCTTGACGACGATGTCGTGCGACGCGCGGCCGTGCATGTCGGCGACGAAGGCGACCCCGCAGGCGTCGTGCTCGTGGGCGCCGTCGTAGAGGCCCTGGGGGGCAGGGAGATCAGCAGTCATCGGCGATCCCGTCGTCTCGGCTTGGTCGTGCTGGCCAGGGACGACGTCGGCCCTGCTGAAGTACGGGGTCAGTCTACAACCGGACGGCCAGGGATTTTCCGAACCGGCCCGAGCCGGCCGCCGATGCTCCGGTCAGCCGCCGACGCCGGTGCCCACGAGGGTGCCGATGGCATAGGTGACGCCGGCAGCCGCCACCCCGAAGGCCAGCTGGCGCGCACCGCTGAACCACGGCGAGCGCTCGGTGAACCTCGAGACGGTCGCGCCGAGGGCCAACAGCGCCACCGCGCTGACCGCGAACGCGATCGCGAGCAAGTGCGCGCCCCCGACCAGGTAGGGCAGCAGCGGCAGGAGGGCGCCGGCCGCGAACGCGGCGAACGACGACCCAGCCGCCACCAGCGGGTTGGGCAGCTCGTCGGGGTCGATCCCGAGCTCCTCGCGGGCGTGGATGCGCCACACCTGCTCGGGGTTGGCGGACAGCTGCCTCGCGACCTCGCGGGCCAGGTCGGGGGTGAGCCCGCGCGACTGGTAGAGCAGCGCGAGCTCGTGCTCCTCCGCGTGCGGGCGCCGGGCCAGCTCGCGGCGCTCGGTCGCGATCTCGGCCTCGATCATCTCCGCCTGCGACGCGACCGAGGTGTACTCGCCGGCGGCCATCGAGAACGCGCCGGCGAACAGCCCGGCCAGACCGATCAGCGCGACGGTGCCCCGCGCCACCGATCCGCCCGCCGCACCGGCGATCAGCGACCCGTTGGACACCAAGCCGTCCATCGCACCGAACACCGCGGGCCGAAGCCAGCCGCCGTTGACGTTGCGGTGGGTGTGGTGGATCTCCGGCCGGTCGTCGCTCACGGGTCCTGCTGAGGCGTCGTCATGCCGGATCGCGGGGGCGTCGCGCGGTCACGTCACGCCGGCCGGGGTCTGCGGGGTGTCCTCGACCGACGCCCCGTCGGCCACCGGCTCCTGGACGACCTCCTCGCGGCCGCTCCCCCGGCGTAGGACCAGGTAGGCCACGGCGGCGAGGAACACCGCGATGCTCACGTAGTCGTTGAGCCGCAGACCCAGGTAGTGGTTGGCGTGGTCGATGCGCAGCGCCTCGATGCACGCCCGACCGGCCGTGTAGGCGGCGACGTAGAGGGCGAACGCACGACCGAAGCCGAGGCGGAACCTGCGGTCGGCCCAGATCACCAGGCCGGCCACCCCGAGGTCCCAGATCGACTCGTAGAGGAACGTCGGGTGGTAGAGGCCGGGCGGGTTCGAGCCCTCCGGCTGCGTCACCCTCAGCGCCCACGGCAGGTCGGTGTGCCGGCCGAACAGCTCCTGGTTGAAGTAGTTGCCCCACCGGCCGATCGCCTGCGCGATGACGACGCCCGGCGCGGCCGCGTCGAGGAACGGCAGGACCCGTACGCCGTAGCGCCGGCAGGCATAGATCGCCCCGAGCGCGCCGCCGGCGACGGCGCCCCAGATGCCGAGGCCGCCGTGCCAGACGTAGAAGATGTTGACCCAGTCCTTGCCGGCGCCGAAGTACAGCTCCGGGTCGGTGATGACGTGGTAGACGCGCGCGCCGACGAGTCCGGCCGGGACGGCCCAGGCGGCGATGTCGGCGGGGGTGCCGCGCCGGCCGCCGCGGTCGATCCAGCGCCGCTCGGTCAGCCAGACCGCCACGATGACGCCGAGGATGATGCAGGCCGCGTAGAGGCGGATCGTCAGCGGGCCGACGTGGACCGCGTTGGTCGGCGGTGGCGGGAAGTAGGCCAGGACCACGGCTACGACCGTACGTCAGCGCGGGGTGCGGCGTACGTCACCGCGCTGACCCTGGGCCGCATCATCGGCGCGGCCGGCGGACGCCCTCGGCGAGCCGACCCGCGAGGTCGCGCACGGCATCGGGCCCACCGCCGTCCAAGAGCCGGCGCACGAACGCCGACCCGACGACGACGCCGTCGGCGTAGCCCGCGATCTCGGCGGCCTGGTCGGCGTCGGACACGCCGAGACCGACCGCGACCGGCAGGTCGGTGGCGGCCTTGACCCGAGCGACCAGCTTGGGCGCGAGGTCGCTGACCGCTTCGCGGGTGCCGGTGACGCCCATCGTGGAGGCGGCGTAGATGAAGCCCCGGTTGGTGCGCGCGACCAGGCCGATGCGCTCGTCGGTCGACGAGGGCGCGACGAGGAAGACGGGGTCGAGGCCGTGCGCGTCGACCGCGGCCAGCCAGTCGCCGGCCTCCTCAGGAATGAGGTCGGGGGTGATCACCCCGGCCCCGCCGGCGGCGGCCAGGTCGCGGGCGAACCGGTCGACGCCGTAGCGCTCGACCGGGTTCCAGTAGGTCATGACGACGGCCGCTGCGCCGTCGGCGGCTACGGCCTCGACCGTGCGCAGCACGTCTTTGATGCGGGTGCCCGCGGCCAGCGAGCGCTCGACGGCGGCCTGGATGGTGGGCCCGTCGATCAGCGGGTCGGAGTAGGGCAGCCCGATCTCGACGACGTCGGCGCCGCCGTCGAGCATGGCGCGGAGCGCGGCGATGCCACCGTCGACGGACGGGAAGCCGGCCGGCAGGTAGCCGACCAGTGCGGCTCGGCCCTCGCGGCGCGCGCGGGCGAACGCGTCGGAGAGGCGAGTCACCCGGAGCCCCTGCGGGACCGCGAGCTCGGCGAGGGGCGCGGGGTCGTCACCAGCCCTCCCCTGCGTCGTCGGCGCTGCGTTCGAGCGCGGCCTCGGCGACCTCTCCGCCGGTGACCAGGCCGAACCAACGCGCCGCGGTGTCGACGTCCTTGTCTCCGCGACCGGACAGGTTGACCAGCACCACGCCCTCGGGGCCGAGCGCGCGGCCGACGTCGAGCGCCCCGGCGACCGCGTGGGCGCTCTCGATGGCCGGGATGATCCCCTCGGTGCGGCAGAGCAAGGAAAAGGCGGCCATCGCGGCGGCGTCGTCGACCGGCCGGTAGGTCGCCCGGCCGGTGTCGTGCAACCAGGCGTGCTCGGGCCCGACGGCCGGGTAGTCGAGCCCGGCGGAGATCGAGTGCGACTCGATGGTCTGCCCGTCCTCGTCCTGCAGCACGTAGGTCCGGGCGCCGTGCAGCACCCCGGATGCGCCGCCGGTGATGGACGCCGCGTGCCGGCCGGTGCTCACGCCGTCGCCGCCGGCCTCGAAGCCGTAGAGCGCCACGTCGGCGTCGTCGAGGAACGCCGTGAAGATGCCGATCGCGTTGGACCCGCCGCCGACGCAGGCGCACACCGCGTCGGGTAGCCGGCCGACGAGCTCGAGCACCTGCGCCCGCGCCTCGTCGCCGATGACCCGGTGGAACTCGCGCACCATCACCGGGAACGGGTGCGGCCCGGCGACGGTCCCCAGCAGGTAGTGGGTGTGCTCGACGTTGGTGACCCAGTCGCGCATCGCCTCGTTGATGGCGTCCTTGAGCGTGCGGCTGCCGGTGGTGACCGGCACCACCTCGGCGCCGAGCAGGCGCATCCGGGCGACGTTGAGCGCCTGCCGCCGGGTGTCCTCCTCGCCCATGTAGACCACACAGTCGAGCCCCAGCAGCGCGCACGCGGTGGCCGTCGCGACGCCGTGCTGCCCGGCGCCGGTCTCCGCGATCACCCGGGTCTTGCCCATGCGGCGGGTCAGCAGCGCCTGCCCGAGCACATTGTTGATCTTGTGAGAACCGGTGTGGTTGAGGTCCTCGCGCTTGAGCAGGATGCGCGAGCCGCCCGCGTGCTCGGACAGCCGCGCGGCCTCGGTGAGGATGCTCGGCCGGCCGGTGTAGGTCTTCTCGAGGTGCGCCAGCTCGGCGCGGAACGCCGCATCGACCCAGGCGGTCTCGAACGCCGCCGTCAGCTCGTCCAGCGCCGCGACCAGGGCCTCGGGCACGAACCGCCCGCCGAACGGGCCGAAGTGCCCGGCGGCGTCCGGCAGTGCGGCGTGGGTCATCGCGAGACGTGCCGCGCGGACGGGTGCGCCCCGGCGGCGACGAGGTCGGCCACGGCCTGCCGCGGGTCGCGACCGGTCACGAGGCCCTCGCCGACCAGGACGGCGTCGGCGCCGGCGGCCGCGTAGGCGAGGAGATCGTGCGGGCCGCGTACGCCGGACTCGGCGACCTTGACCACGTCGTTCGGGATTCGCGGGGCGAGCCGGGCGAACGTCGTACGGTCGACCTCGAGGGTGCGCAGGTTGCGCGCGTTGACGCCGACGACCTTCGCGCCGCCGTCGAGAGCCCGCGCCAGCTCCTCCTCGTCGTGCACCTCGACCAAGGCGGTCATGCCGAGGCTCTCGACCCGGTCGAGCAGGCCGACGAGGACGTTCTGCTCGAGGGCCGCGACGATCAGCAGCACGAGGTCGGCGCCGTGGGCCCGGGCCTCCCACACCTGGTAGGGGGTGACCACGAAGTCCTTGCGCAGCACGGGGACGTCGACCGCGGCCCGCACGGCGTCCAGGTCCTCGAGCGAGCCGCCGAAACGCCGGCGCTCGGTCAGCACGCTGATCGCGTGCGCGCCGCCCGACTCGTAGTCGCCCGCCAGGCCGGCGGGATCCGCGATCGGGGCGAGGTCGCCCGCCGAGGGGCTGCGCCGCTTGACCTCCGCGATGACCGCGACGCGGCCGGACTGGCAGAGGATCGGCGCCGCGTCGAGCGCCGACGGCTGGCGGCCGGCGCGCTCCTTGACCGCCTCGAACGACACCGACTGCTCGCGCTCGGCGAGGTCCTCCCGCACTCCGGCCAAAATGTCGTCGAGCACCGTCACTGGGTCAGGGTAGCCAGCGCGCGGGCGCGGGTTACTGCCGGTCATGCCCGACCGTCGGGTCCTCGCCGCGGTCGAGGGCCTCCCACGCCGACACGTCGGGATCGACTGCCTGGGCAGCAGGAGCCGCGGCCGGCTCCCCCGGCGCTTCGTAGCGGGCGCCCATGCCCGGCCAGCGCCGGCCGCGGGCGACGACGGCCGCGCCGGCGAGCACGAGAAGAGCCGCGCCGGCGACGGCGGCCCACCGCCAGCCCGTGAACGAGACGGGCACCCGAGCGCCGGTGAGATCGGCGGCCGTACGGGCACCGGCGGCGTCGCCGGCGGTGGCGCTGACCACGGCCGCCGCCAGGCCGGCGACGACGAGCGCAAGCCCGGCGGCTCGCCGGCCCCAGGAGCGGGTCGCCAGGACGCCGGCGACGGCGGCCAGGCCGAGCAGCCCGACCGCGGTGGTCACCGCGGTGAGCTGGTGCCCGGTGACCGCGACCGTGCCGTGGAAGGGCGCGGGGCGCACCACCGTCGCCCACGTGCGCCCGCCCGCGATGAGCAGCAGCGCCGCCCCCGCGAGGCAGCCGAGGACGACCGCGACGAGCTCGCGGCGGCCGGTCACTGGGCCGGGGTGAGCGTCTCGGCGGCTGCGATCGCCGAGAGCACGGTGGCCGCCTTGTTGCGGCTCTCCTGGTCCTCCGCCTCGGGGTCGGAGTCGGCGACGATGCCGCCGCCGGCCTGCACGTAGGCGACGCCGTCACGCATCAGCGCGGTGCGGATCGCGATGGCCATGTCGAGGTCGCCGGCGAAGTCGAGGTAGCCGACCGTCCCGCCGTAGAGGCCGCGGCGCACCGGCTCGAGCTCCTCGATGATCTCCATCGCCCGGACCTTCGGGGCGCCGGACAGGGTGCCGGCGGGGAGCGTGGCCGCGAGGGCGTCGTAGGCGGTCCGGCCCTCGGCGAGACGGCCGACGACGGTCGAGACGATGTGCATGACGTGGGAGTAGCGCTCGATCTGCATGAACTCCACGACGTCGACGCTGCCCGGCTCGCAGACCCGGCCGAGGTCGTTGCGCCCGAGATCGACGAGCATGACGTGCTCGGCACGCTCCTTCTCGTCGTCGAGCAGCTCGGCGGCCAGCCGTGCGTCGTCCTCGGGGGTGGCGCCGCGGGGGCGGGTGCCGGCGATCGGGTGCAGCAGCGCCCGGCGGCCGGTGACCTTCACGTGCGCCTCCGGCGAGGAGCCGACGACGTCGATGCCGTCGGGCAGCCGCAGCAGGTACATGTAGGGGCTCGGGTTGGCCGAGCGCAGCACCCGGTAGACGTCGAGCGGGTCGGCCCCGGTACGCACCTCGAACCGCTGGCTCGGCACGACCTGGAAGATGTCGCCGGCGCGGATGTAGTGCTTGGCCCGCTCGACCGCGGCCTGATAACCCCCGGGCGGCGTGCGGGCCGGGTCGACCTCGCGCCGCGGGCGTTGCAGGGTGGCGACACTGGGATCGGCGGGCTTGGCCAGGTCGGCGGTCATCACGTCGAGGCGGGTGACCGCGTCGGCGTAGGCCGCGTCGGGTTCGTCGGCGGCGAAGACGTTGGCGATCAGCAGCACCGAACCGTCGGCGTGGTCGAGAACCGCGAGGTCGGTGGCGAGCATCATCGCCAGCTCGGGCAGGTGCAGGTCGTCCTCGGCCGTTGCGGGCAGCCGCTCGAACCGGCGTACGGCGTCGTAGCCGACGAAGCCGACCAGCCCGCCGGTGAGCGGCGGCAGGTCGGGCAGCCGCGGCGAGCGCAGCGCCTCGACCACCGCGCGCAGCGCCCGCAGCGGGTCGTCGTCGTAGGGCAGGCCGGGCGGCGGCTCGCCCAGCCAGACGGTGCGGCCGTCCCGTGCGGTCAGCGTCGCCGGGCAGCGCACCCCGACGAACGAGTAGCGCGACCAGACCCCGCCGTGCTCCGCGGACTCGAGCAGGAAGGTGCCGGGCCGCCCGGCGGCGAGCTTGCGGTAGGCGCCGACCGGGGTCTCGCCGTCGGCGAGCAGCCGCCGGGTGACGGGGACGACGGCGTGCGTGCGGCGCAGGTCGAGAAACGCCGCGTGGTCAGGCGTCACCGCCCCGGTGGTCATGGCGCGGGGATGCCGACGACCGCGTCGAGCCGGCCGCCGGCCGCCAGGCAGATCCGCTCGCCGGTGTGGCAGGCGGGCCCGATCTGGTCGACCTGGACGAGGACCGCGTCGCCGTCGCAGTCGAGGGTCACGCCCTTGACCCACTGGAGGTTGCCGGACGTCTCGCCCTTGACCCAGTACTCCTGCCGGCTGCGGCTCCAGTAGGTCGCCTTGCCGGTCGTCAGCGTGCGGTGCAGCGCCTCGTCGTCCATCCAGGCGAGCATCAGCGCCTCGCCGGTGTCGTACTGCTGCACGACCGCGGCGATCAGGCCGTGCTCGTCGCGCTTGAGCCGGGCGGCGATCGCAGGGTCGAGGTTGGACGGGCGGACCGGGGCGGACATGGCTTCAGTATCTCCGTTTCGACGGTGCAGCGGTCAGCGGTGCTGTGCGGCCCACGCGGCGTGCAGCCCGGCGTAGACGCCGTCCTGCCCGACCAGGGCGGCGTGCGGCCCGCGCTGCACGATGCGGCCGGCGTCGACGACGATCACCTCGTCGGCGGCTTCCGCGGTGGCCAGCCGATGCGCGATCGTGAGCGAGGTGCGCCCGGCGAGCAGCCGGTCGAGCGCGCGGGTGAGCCGGACCTCGGTGGCCGGGTCGACCGCGCTGGTCGCCTCGTCGAGGACGAGCACGTCGGGATCGGCGACGTAGGCGCGCACGACCGCGACCAGCTGCCGCTCGCCGACCGACAGCGAACCGCCGCGCTCGCCGACGCGGGTGCGCGGGCCGTCGGGCATGGTGTCGAGCCAGTCCCCGAGCCCGAGGTCCTGGAAGACCTCGGCCACCTGGGCGTCGGTCAGTCCGGGCCGGCCGTAGCGGACGTTGTCGGCGATCGAGGTGTCGAACAGGAAACCGTCCTGCGGCACCATGACGACCCGGTCCCGCAGCGAGTCGAACCGAACGTCGGCCAGCGGGACACCGCCGACCAGCACGCGGCCCCGGCTCGGGTCCATCAACCGGGTGAGCAACTTGGCGAACGTCGTCTTGCCGCCGCCGGTCTCGCCGACGATCGCGACCCGGCTGCACGGGGCGATCTCGAGGTCGACGTCGACGAGCACCGGGGGCCCGCCGGGGTAGGCGTAGTGCACCTTCTCGAAGCGCACCCCGAGCGGCCCGGCGGGCAGCACCCGGCCGCCGGACGGCGCCTGCGCGGGGTCGTCGACGTCGGTCGGGGTGTCGAGCACGCCGATGACGCGGCGCCAGCCGGCGATGGCGTTCTGCGCCTGGTCGAGCACCTCGGTCGCGACCTGCACGGGGCTGACGAACAGCGTGACCAGGAACAGGAAGGCCACCAGCCTGCCGGCGCTGATGTGACCGCCGACACCGAGCAGCACGCCGACGACGACGATCGCGGCGTTGGCGATGCCGGCGACGAGCTCGACCGAGGAGAACATCACGGCGCCGAGCGACTGCGCCCGGATCTGCGCGCCCTGGTAGCGCCCGATCGCGGAGTCGATGCGGTCCGCCGTACGCCGTTCGACGCCGTAGGCCCGGATCACCTGCGCGCCCACGACGGACTCGCCGACGGCGCCGAGCATCTCGCCGACCCGCTCGCGCACCGCGTTGTAGGCGGTCGCGAGGCGCGGCTGCACGACCCGGATGGCAAGGACCAGCGGGACGAAGCAGGCGTAGACGAGCAGCGCGAGCGGCCAGGAGTAGAAGAGCATCAGCCCGGTCGCGAGCACCAGCTGCACGGCGGCGACCATCATCCGCAGCCCGCCCCACTGCACGAACTGGCTGATCTGGTCGACATCGCTGGTGACCCGGCTCACCAGCGCGCCGCGTTGCTCCGCCGCCTGGTGCAGCACCGAGAGGTCGTGCACGTGCCGGAATGCGCGGACCCGCAGCCGGGCGAGCGCGGTCTCGGCGACGGTGAACAACCGGACGTTCATGACGTACGCCGCGAAGGCGGTGACGACGAGTGCGACGGCGGCGATCAGCGAGGCCCAGCGCACGAGGGCGAGGTCGGGGTGGCCGGGTGTCTTCAGCCCGCGGTCGATGACCTGCTGCACCATCACCGGGATGACCACCTGGCCCGCTGTCGCGACCAGCGCCAGGCCGAGGGTCCCGGGCAACCCGGTGCGCAGCTCCGGCGACAGCTGCACGCCGCGGACGAACGTGCCCCACGTGGAGGCCGGCTCGTAGGTCGTGCTGCCGCGCAGCTCGTCGACAGTCGCGCTGCTCACGCGACGACCTCGGCCTGCTCGCGGCGCCGTTCGGCCTCGGCGTCGGCGTAGGCCTGCACGATGCGCCGGTAGGCCGGGACGCGGCCGACCAGCTCGGCGTGCGTGCCTCGGGCCAGCACCTCGCCGGCCTCGAGCAGGACGACCTCGTCGGCGAGGGCGATCGTCGCCCGGCGGTAGGCGACGACGAGCACCGTGCAGCCGAGCGACTTGTCGCGCAGGCCGCGCAGGATGGCGGCCTCGACGGCCGGATCGACGCTGCTGGTGGCGTCGTCGAGCACGAGCAGCCGCGGCCGGCGCACCAGCGCGCGGGCCAGCGCGATGCGCTGGCGCTGGCCGCCGGACAGCGACGTGCCCCGCTCCCCGACCGGGGTGTCGAGGCCGGCGGGCAGGGCGCGGACGAACCGGTCGGCCTGGGCGAGGCCCAGGGCCGACCAGACCTCCTCGTCGGGCAGGTCGGCGCCGAGCGTGACGTTGCCGCGCACGGTGTCGTCGAAGAGGAACGTCTGCTGCGGCACGACCGCGACGTGGCGGGACAGCTCACCCGCGGCCAGGTCGCGCAGGTCCGCGGCGTCGAGGGTGACCTCGCCGTCGGCCGGGTCGACCAGGCGTACGACGAGGTTGACGAGCGTCGACTTGCCGGCGCCGGTGACGCCGACGACCGCGACGGTGCGGCCGCTCGGCACGTCGAACGTCACGTCGCGCAGCACGTCTCCCACGCCGTAGGAGAAGCGCACCTGCTGCAGGGCGATCTGCGCCGGTTCGGCCGCCCCGCCGTGCCGGTGGCTGCCGTGCGGCAGCCGGCCGTCAGCGGAGAGCACCCGGCGCACGCGGTCCCACCCGACGACGGCACGCGGCAGCTGGCCGAGCACGTAGCCGATCGCGTCGAGCGGCATCGCCAGGATGCTGAACAGGTAGGCGACCCGCACCAGCGTGCCGGCGTCGATGGCGCCCGACGCGATGCGCATGGAGCCGACCCAGAGGACGACGACGATGCCGAGGTTGGGCACGGCCTGGACGAACGCCTCGAACGCGCCCTGCACCCGGCCGACGCCGATGAGCGCGTCGCGGAGATCCTCGGCCTTGCGGGCGAACCGCTCGGTCTCCTCCGCCTCGCGGCCGAGCGCCTTGACGACCAGTGCGCCGTCGAACGACTCGTGGGCCACCCCGCTCGCGTCGCCGCGCAGCTGCTGCGCGGCGGCGACGCGGTCGCTCATGCGCCGCGACATGACGAACGAGCCGATGCCGACGAGCGGGAAGACGACGAAGCCGACCACGGCGAGCACCGGGTCGGTGAGCAGCAGTGCCGCGCTGGTGATCGCGATCATGAAGGTGACCCCGCAGGCGAACGGCAGCGGCGCCATCGGGTACCACATCGACTCGACGTCGGAGTTGGCGTTGCTCAGCAGCTCGCCGGTCGGGTGGCCCTGGTGCCAGGCGATGGGCAGCCGGAGGTACTGCCGAGTCACCCGCCGCCGGTAGGTCGCCTGCAGGCGGTACTGCGTGACGCCGGCGAAGATGCGCCGGAACGTGATGCCGGTCGCCTTGAGCAGGGCGACCCCGGCGATCGCGGCCGCGGCGGCGGCGAGCGCGCCGCCGGTCGTGTGCCCGGACCGCACCGCCGGCAGCACGACCCGGCCGACGACGTCACCGATGACGTAGGCGGATCCGACGGTCATCGTGCCGTAGAGCGCGCTGCCGACCACGGCGATCGTGAAGACCCGCCACTGCTCCCGCGCGCCCATCCGGAGCACGCCGAAGCCGCGCCGGATCACGGCGACCGACGGCAGGTCTGCGGGCATGCGGGAACTCCGGAAGTTGCGGGGCGGTAGATCAGGTCTAGCAGACCCCCGCCGCGCCGCGAAGCGAATAAGCCGTCAGCGGACGAGGTGCCCGGCGGCGCGCAGCGTCTCCTTCACCTCGCCGATGCGCAGCTGCCCGAAGTGGAAGACGCTCGCGGCGAGCACCGCGTCGGCGCCGGCGTCGACCGCCGCTGGGAAGTCGTCGAGCCGGCCCGCGCCGCCGCTGGCGATGAGTGGCACGGTGACGACGGCGCGCACCGCTTTGGTCATCTCCAGGTCGTAGCCGTCGCGGGTGCCGTCGGCGTCCATGGAGTTGAGCAGGATCTCGCCCGCGCCGAGCTGCTCGCCGCGCGCGGCCCACTCGACCGCGTCGATGCCGGTGCCCCGCCGCCCTCCGTGGGTCGTGACCTCGAAGCCGCTCGCGGTGCCGGCGGCCCGGCGCGCGTCGACCGAGAGCACGATGCACTGCGCGCCGAACCGGTCCGCGCACTCGGTCAGCAGCTGCGGGCGGTCGACCGCCGCCGTGTTGATGCCGACCTTGTCGGCGCCGGCGCGCAGCAGCCGGTCGACGTCATCGGCGCTGCGTACGCCGCCACCGACGGTCAGCGGGATGAAGACCTGCTCGGCGGTACGGCGTACGACGTCGTAGGTGGTCTCCCGGTTGGCGCTGGACGCGGTGATGTCGAGGAAGACCAGCTCGTCGGCGCCCTCGGCGTCGTAGACCTTCGCCATCTCCACCGGGTCGCCGGCGTCGCGCAGCTGCCGGAAGTTGACGCCCTTGACGACCCGGCCCGCATCGACGTCGAGGCACGGGATCACACGGACGGCCACCGCCATGTCAGGAGACCGCCGCGAGTGCCTCGGGCATGGAGAACGCCCCTGCGTAGAGCGCCTTGCCGACGATCGCCCCCTCGACCCCGACACCGGTCAGGCCGGCGATCGCGCGCAGGTCGTCGAGGCTCGACACTCCCCCGCTGGCGATCACGGGCCGGTCGGTGGCCGCGCAGACGCTGCGCAGGAGGTCGAGGTTGGGCCCGGTCAGCGTGCCGTCGCGGTTGACGTCGGTGACGACGTAGCGGGAGCAGCCGTCGCGGTCGAGCCGCTCCAGCACCTCGAACAGGTCGCCGCCCTCGCGGGTCCAGCCACGCCCGGACAGCGTGCGGCCGCGGACGTCGAGGCCGACCGCCAGCCGGTCGCCGACCCGGCCGATGGCCCGGCGCACCCAGTCCGGGTCCTCCAGGGCCGCGGTGCCCACGTTGACCCGGGCCGCGCCGGTCGCGAGCGCCGCGTCGAGCGAGTCGTCGTCACGGATGCCGCCGGACAGCTCCACCTGGACGTCGAGCGCCGCGACGACTTCGCGCAGCAGCTCGCGGTTGGAGCCGCGGCCGAACGCCGCGTCGAGGTCGACGAGGTGCACCCAGGCGGCCCCGGCCTGCTGCCAGGCGAGGGCGGCGTCGAGCGGGTCGCCGTAGACGGTCTCGGAGCCGGCCTCGCCGCGGACGAGGCGTACGGCGCGGCCGTCGGCCACGTCGACGGCGGGCAGGAGGATGAGGCTCACGGGTGCGGCACCTGCTCAGCGGATCGAGTCGAGCCAGTTGCGCAGCAGCGCAGCGCCGGCGTCGGCGGACTTCTCGGGGTGGAACTGCGTCGCGGCGACGGACCCCGCCTCGACGGCGGCGACGAACCGCTCACCGTGCTCGGCCCAGGTCACCTCGCCGGAGGACGTCCGCGCCGCGTAGGAGTGCACGAAGTAGAAGCGCTGGTCCTCGATGCCGCGGAACAGGGTGGATCCCCGGGGCGGGCTGACGGTGTTCCAGCCCATGTGCGGCAGCACGCCGGCCTCGAGCCGGGAGACCAGGCCGTCGAGGACGCCGATGCCGGCCGTGTGCCGGCCGTGCTCGTCGCCCGCCCCGAAGAGCACCTGCATGCCGACGCAGATGCCGAGCACGGGGGCGCCGGCCGCGACCCGGTCGTGGACGACGGCCGCGCCGCCGACCCGGTCGATGCCCGCCATGCAGGCGGCGAACGCGCCCACGCCCGGCACGACGAGTCCGTCGCAGCGCGCGGCGGCAGACGTGTCGTCGGTGACCGTGACGTCGGCACCGGCACGGGCGAGCGCCCGCTCGGCGGAGCGCAGGTTGCCCGAGCCGTAGTCGAGGACGACGACGCGCGGGGTCACGAGTTGAGCACCCCGCCGGAGGCCGCGATGGCCGCGATCACGCCGAGGACGACCGCCAGCGCTCGCCCGACCGTGCTCGGCTGGTTGCGCCACACCGAGATGGCGCCGCCGAGCAGGAAACCGGCGAGGACGTAGAGCAGGAGGGTCACAGCACGCCCTTGGTGCTGGGCACGCCGGCGACCCGAGGGTCGAGCGCCACGGCGTCGCGCAGCGCGCGGGCGACGGCCTTGAACTGCGCCTCGACGACGTGGTGCGCGTTGCGTCCGGACAGCACCCGCACGTGCAGGCAGATCCGCGCCTCCGCGACCAGCGACTCCCAGATGTGGCGGGTCAGCGTGGTGTCGTAGCTGCCGATCAGCTCGACGACCTCCGGCTCGACGTGGACGACGTAGGGCCGGCCGGACAGGTCGACCGCCGCCTGGACGAGCGTCTCGTCGAGCGGCACGAGCGCGTCGCCGAACCGCCGGATGCCGGCCTTGTCGCCGAGCGCCTCGCGCAGCGCCTGCCCGACCGCGAGCGAGGTGTCCTCGACCGTGTGGTGGGCGTCGACCTCGAGGTCGCCGGAGGTGCGGACGGCGAGGTCGAACCCGCCGTGCCGGCCCAGCTGGGCGAGCATGTGGTCGAAGAACGGCACCCCGGTCGACACGTCGGTGGTGCCGCTGCCGTCGAGGTCGAGCGTCACCTCGACGCGCGACTCCTTGGTGGCCCGCTCGACCCGCGCCTGGCGCGCCATCTACAACACCTCTCGCAGTGCGGTCAGGAAGGCGTCGACCTCCCGGGGCACGCCGGCGGTGACCCGCAGCCAGCCGGGCAGGCCGACGTCGCGCACCAGCACACCGCGGTCGAGCAGCGCCTGCCACACCTTTTCCTGGTCGTCGAAGCGGCCGAAGAGCACGAAGTTGGCGTCGGAGTCGACGACCTCGAGGTCCAGGTCGCGCAGGGCCGCGATCATCCGGTCGCGCTCCTGCATGACCCGCGCGACCGTCGCGAGCGTCTCCTCGGCGTGCGCGAGCGCGGCGAGCGCGGCGGCCTGCGTGAGAGCCGAGAGGTGGTAGGGCAGCCGCACCAGCTGCAAGGCGTCGACGACGGCCGGGTCGGCGGCGAGGTAGCCGAGACGGGCCCCGGCGAAGGCGAACGCCTTCGACATCGTGCGCGTGACGACGAGCCTCGGGTGGCCGGGCAGCAGGTGCAGCGCCGAGGGCTGGGCGGAGAACTCGGCGTAGGCCTCGTCGACCACGACCATGCCCGGCGCGGCCTCCACGACCGCCGCGACGACCGCCGGGTCGAGCGCGGTGCCGGTCGGGTTGTTGGGCGAGCACAGGAACACCAGGTCGGGCCGGTGCTCGGTGATCGCGGCGGCGGCCGCCTCGGCCTGCAGGGAGAAGTCCTCGGCCCGGTAGGCCGAGATCCACCGGGTGCCGGTGGCCCGGGCGATGAGCTCGTGCACGGAGTAGGACGGGACGAAGCCGAGCGCGCTGCGTCCGGGCCCCGCGAAGGCCATCAGCAGGTGCTGGATGATCTCGTTGGACCCGTTGGCCGCCCAGACCTGCGCCCCGGTGAGACCGTGGCCGAGATAGGCCGCGAGCGCAGCGCGCAGCGCGACGGCATCGCGGTCCGGGTAGCGGTTGAGGGCGGTCGCCGCCGACACGACGGCCGTCGTCAGGTCGTCCACCAGCGCCGGGGGCGGCGCATAGGGGTTCTCGTTGGTGTTGAGCCGCACCGGCACGTCGACCTGCGGCGCGCCGTAGGGCGAGCGGCCGCGCAGGTCGTCGCGCAGCGGCAGGTCCTCCAGGCCGCTCATCGCGCGCGGCCCGTCTCGTCGCCGGGCCGGGACCGCAGGCGCACCTGGACGGCCTCGACGTGGGCAAGGAGGTCTTCGGCGCCCCCGAGGGCGATGACGTGCGGACCCACGCCGGCGAGGGCGTCGCGGGAGTAGTCGACGACGTGGATGCCGCGCAGGAACGACTGCACCGACAGACCGCCGGTGTGCCGCGCCGTGCCGCCGGTGGGCAGCACGTGGTTGGAGCCGGCGAGGTAGTCGCCCAGCGACACCGGCGCGTAGGGCCCGACGAAGATCGCGCCGGCGTTGCGCACGCGCGCGGCGACCGCGGCTGCGTCGGCGGTGACCACCTCGAGGTGCTCCGCGGCCCAGGTGTCGACGACGGCGAGCCCGGCGTCGACGTCGTCGACGAGGACGGTCGCGGACTGCGGGCCGCCGAGCGCGGTCTCGACCCGCTCGCGGTGGCGGGTGACCGGTACCTGCTTGCCGAGCTCGACGTCGACGGCGTCGGCCAGCTCGACCGACGGCGTGACCAGCAGGCACGCGGCGAGCGGGTCGTGCTCGGCCTGCGCGACGAGGTCGGCGGCGACGTAGGCCGCATCCGCCGTGTCATCGGCGAGGATGGCGATCTCGGTCGGCCCGGCTTCGGAGTCGATGCCGACGATCCCGCGCAGCAGCCGCTTGGCGGCGGCGACGTAGACGTTGCCCGGACCGGTGACGAGGTCGACCGGTGCCACTCCCTCGACCCCGTAGGCGAACATCGCGATCGCCTGCGCGCCGCCGACGGCGTAGACCTCGTCGACGCCGAGCAGCGCGCACGCGGCGAGCACGGCCGGGTGCGGCAACCCACCGTGCTCGCGCTGCGGCGGCGAGGCGACGGCGAGGGATCGCACGCCGGCGACCTGGGCGGGTACGACGTTCATGACGACCGACGACGGGTAGGCGACGAGACCGCCCGGCACGTAGAGGCCGACCCGCTGCACCGGCAGCCAGCGCTCGGTGACCCGCCCGCCCTCGGCCACCTGCACGGTGACGTCGTCGCGGCGCTGGCCCTCGTGCACGGCGCGGGCCCGGCGGGTCGCCTCCTCCAGCGCCGTACGCACTGCGGGGTCGAGCCCGTCGAGCGCCGCGCGCAGGGCCGGCGCCGGCACCCGCAGCTCGCCGACCCGGACACCGTCGAAGCGCTCGGTCAGCGCGCGCACCGCCTCGGCGCCCCCGACGCGCACCTGCTCACAGATCGGGCGCACCGCCTCGACGGCGGCCTCGACGTTGAAGCCGGCCCGGGGCAGCGAACCGCGCGCCTCGGACCGCAGCGCGTGGCCGGGACGGCCCCGCAGGTCGATGCGCGCGAGCACGGCGGACTCCAGGAGGCAACGGGCGGAAACGGGAGACTCCAGGGTAGAGGCACCACGGGCCGCCTCAGCCCGGACGGCCGGCCCGCGGCGCGGATGCCCGCCGCTCGAGGCGACCGGGAAGGGGCCGGAACGCCCTAGGCTCCACTGCATGCGCGCCCGGCTGCCGCTCTTCCCGCTCGGCACGGTGCTGTTCCCGGGGCTGCTGCTGCCGCTGCACGTCTTCGAGGAGCGCTACCGGCTGCTGGTCGAGGAGCTCACGGCGCTGCCCGCGAACGAGCCGAGGCGGTTCGGGGTCGTCGCGATCCGGCGCGGTCGCGAGGTCGGCGAGGACGGCGTCGACGCGCTCTACGACGTCGGGTGCACCGCCGAGCTGCGCCGGGTCACGGCCTACGACGACGGCCGCTACGACATCATCACCAGCGGCGTCGCGCGGTTCCGGGTGCTGGAGACCGACGACTCGCGCCCGTACCTGTCGGCCGACGTCGACCTGCTGCCGGAGACGGTGGGGGCGCAGGCCGCGGTGAAGATGCTGGCCGAGCAGGTGCGCTCGCAGTTCGGCCGCTACCTGGAGGTGGTGGCGGAGGCGCAGGCCTCCCCCGTCGACGCGCCGACGATCCCCGGCGACCCGCTGGTGCTGTCGTACCTGGTCGCGGCGACGATGCTGCTCGACCTCGGCGACCGGCAGCGGCTGCTCGCCGAGGAGACCGCTGAAGGGCGCCTGACTGCCGAGCTGGCGATGCTGCGCCGCGAGACCGCGATGCTGCGCACGCTGCGCGCCGCCCCCGCGACCGACCTCTCCCAGGGGACCCATCACAACTGAGACCGGTTACGTGCGCCGGATCGGTTCCCGTTCGAAGATCGCGACGAGCAGGCCGTAGCCGAGCGCGGCGGCGAAGCCCCAGACGAAGAGCGCCGGTTGCGCCCGCACGGACACGTACAGCAACACGTGGTGCCCCGCCGCGGCCGCGGTCTCGGCGTGGTGGAAGCCCGGCAGGTAGAGCCGCCGGCCTACCTGCGCGGCGACCGCCGCCGCGCCAAGGCCGCCCGCGGCGAGGCCGGCGACCAGCCCCGGCCCGTAGCGCAGCCGGCCGATCCGGTAGGCCAGGATCCCGCAGGCGATGCCGACCACGGCGGTGATGAAGACGAAGTAGCCGTCGGCGGCGACGAGCGCCTCCGACTCGGGGTTGACGAGGTCGAGGCCTTGACCGCCGGCGGTCACCACGAAGTCGAGCCGGGGCGCGAGCGCGCCCCAGATCAGCCCGACCGGGGCGCCGAGCAGGACGAGCGCGCAGGCGGCGGTGACGGCGGCACCGGCCTGCCGCCGCCAGGCTGGCAGCGTCACCCGGCGACCGCTCGACGGAACGCCATCGACGCGACCGCCAGGCCGGCGGCGGCGACGGCCGCGCAGACCGCGAGGTGCCAGCCGATCCACACCCAGTCGGGGTGGTTGAGGAACGACCCGGCCAGCGCGTCGACAGCGTACGTCGACGGCACCGCCGCGCGCACGACGCGCACGGCGAGCGGGAGCCGGTCGGCGGGGATCACGCCGAGGAAGAGTACGGCGGTCATGCCGAGCTGCCCCGCGACGGTCGCCAGCTCGGGTCGGGGCATGAGCAGGCCGATGAGCGCGCCGAGGCCGGCGAGCGCGGCGCCGGCGAGCGGGATGACGACGACGAGCACCCACAGGTGCCCGATCGGCAACCCGTAGAGGAGGCCGCCCACCACCGCGGTCAGCGCGGTGCCCGGCACGGTGAACGTCGCGTAGGACGCGGCGATGCCGAGGACCACCGCGCTCGGCGCGACCGGCACGGCGGCGTAGTAGTCGAGCGCCCGTGCGGCCTTGAGCATGCCGAGGCGCTGGGCCAGCAGGTTCAGCGCGACGAACGCGATGACGAGGATCGCCGAGCCGGCGACCACCGACTCCTTCGTCACCTCGCTGCTGGTGTCGACCACCCCGCGGACCAGGACCAGGATGCCGAGCGACTGCAGGGTGGCGACGAACAGCAGCGACGCCCGCGCGACCTTGGCCCGCGACAGCTGCCCGGCGAAGACGGCGGCGAACGCCGAGAGGAATGGCGTCGTCGGAGACGGCGTCACGGTGCCCGCAGCGGTGCCGCTCGGGGCGGTGAGCGTCACACCCGCTCCAGGTCGTCGGCCATCCCGCCGAGCGCGAGGTAGACGTCCTCGAGCGTCGGGGTGGCCAGCGTGAAGTCGTCGAGCGCGCCGAAGGCCGCCCCCCCGGTCAGGTGACCGAGAGCCTCGCGGGCGACCTCGTGCGGCAGCCGGGTGCTCCACCGGCGGCCCGTGACCTGGGCCCGCCCGGCGAGCATGGCGACGGTCGCGTCGGTCATCGGCGGCTCGCCGCGCCAGACCAGGTCGAGGCGCACCTCGTCGTCCACGGCAGCCTTCAGCCGGCCCGGGCTGTCGCAGGCGATGACCCTGCCCCGGTCGAGGACGGCGACCCGGTCGAGGACCGTCTCAGCCTCGAGCACGTTGTGGGTGACGAGGACGGCGGTGGTCCCCCGCTCGGCGCGCCGGCGCTCGACCGCCGACCAGACGGCCCGCCGGGCGACCGGGTCGAGGCCGGTCGTGGGCTCGTCGAGCACGAGCACCGGGCGGTCGCCGGTGAGGGCGGCGGCGACCGACGCCAGCCGGCGCTGCCCGCCGGACAGTCGCACGAGCGGCCGGGCGGCGATCGGGGTCAGGTCGAGCTCGTCGAGCAGGTCGGCGGTCTGCCGGCGGGCGGCGGCGCGGGGCACCCCGCGCAGCCGGGCGGTGGTCTCGACGGCCAGGCCGACCGGGAGCTCGGCCAGCGCGACCTCGTCCTGGGCCAGGTAGGCGGCGCAGCGGGCGGCGATCTGCGGCCGGCGTACGAGGTCGTGGCCGAACAGCGTGATGCTGCCCGAGTCGGGCCGGGTGAGACCGATCAGCTGGCGGACGAGCGTCGACTTGCCGGCGCCGTTGGGGCCGAGGATGCCGAACACCTCGCCGCGGCCGACGCTGAGATCGATGCCGTCGTTGGCCGGCACGACCGCCCCGCGGGCACGGTAGGTGCGCACGAGGTCGCGGACGACGTAGGAGTTCATGCCTCGGCTCGGACTGGGGCGGCAGGCTCGACCTGCAGGGTACGCCGGAAGATCCTGTTGCCCGGGGCCGCGGGCCTAGAACCGGATGCCGTGCTCGCGCAGCGGTCCGACCGTCAGGCCGAGTCGGGCCGCCTCCTCGGCGAGCAGCGGAAGGGCGCCGAGGGCGGCCCGCCACGCCCCCGGGACAGAGGTGACGTCGGAGTCATGCAGGAGCGCCGTGCCACCGTCCAGGACACCGGCGGTCAGGTCGTCGAGCACGCTCGCGGCGGTGGCCTCTGCCCGCCAGTCGCGGCCCCAGGCCGACCACAGCACCGGGCGCAGGTGCAGCCGGCGGGCGGCGAGCAGGCCGCTGCCGGACAGCACACCGTAGGGCGGCCGGAACCACGCCGGCGGGTGGCCGAGCAGGTCGCCGACCGCGTCGCGGCCGCGGGTCAGGTCGTCGCGCGCGGCCGCAGGGGTGCGGGCGAGCAGGTAGCGGTGCCGGTCGCCGTGCAGGCCGATCTCGTGCCCGGCGGCGGAGAGGTCGCGGAGCAGGCCGGGCGCGCGGCGCAGCTGCTCGCCGAGGACGAAGAACGTCGCCCGCCACCCCAGGTCGTCGAGCGCGTGCAGGAACTGCGGGGTCGACGCCGCATCGGGCCCGTCGTCGAACGTGAGCGCCAGATGCCCCGGGCGGCCGAGCCCGGCCAGGGCGGGCGCCAGGCGGATGCGCACCCCGGGGATCCAGGTGGCCGCGGGCAGCACCTGCGAGGCCACCGCGACGGCCGCCGCGCGCCGCAGCAGGCGGCCGCTCACGACGCGTCGACGAGGCGGAGCACCTCGTCGGCCACATCGCCGGTGACGATCGCCCGCCCGCGCCCGACCTGCGCCGTGCGCGCCGCGTCGTCGTCGAGCAGCCCGCGCACCGCTGGTCCGAGGTCGTCGTCGCGGCGGGCCCAGACCGCGAGCCCCGACGCGTGCAGCGACCGGGCGTTGAACCGGCCGTGCCCGGGCAGCGGGCGGAAGACGACCACCGGCAGTCCGGTGACCAGGGCCTCGAGGCAGGTCAGCCCGCCGGCGTTGTCGATGAGCACGTCGGCGGCGGCCATCAGGCCCGGGACGTCGTCGACCCAGCCGAGCGGGCGGCCGAGCCGGTGCCGCTCGAGCCTCCGGCGCAACCGGTCGTCTCGGCCGCACAACACGACCGGCAGCACCCCGGGCACCGCCGACAGGACCCGGACGGTGTGCTCGACATGCCCGTAGGCCTCGGAACCCGCGGCGACCAGCGCGAGGGCGCCGGTCTCGGGCAGCCCGTGCCGCCGGCGCGCGGCCGCTCCCACCGAGGCAAGGTCGGGGACGGCGGCGAACCCGGGTCGCACCAGGGGTCCCGTTGCCGCGACCCGCCGGGCGCCCATCGCGGCGAGGGCGACCGCCGTGTCGGGGGTGACCGCGAGGTGCAGGTCGACCGCCGGGTGGACCCAGTAGGGGTGGGCACCGGGATCGGTGACGTAGGTGACGATGGGCACCGTCGCGCGGCCGTCGGCCCGCATCCGCCCGAGGCACTGGCTGGACAGGTTGAACGTCGAGACGACGACGTCGGGCCGGCTGCGCTCGATGGCCGCCGCCAGCCCCCGCTCGTAGGGGCCGGCGCCGGCAGCGGTCACCGCCTCCAGGGGACGCGGCCACCGGGCCCAGAACCGCATGGCCGCGTCGTAGACCACGGGCGCGCGGCGCAGCAGGAGGCCGTAGAACGCCCGCAGCCGCGGCCCCTGCCCCCCTGCCGGCAGCTCGAGCAGGTTGACCGAGTCGACCACGTGGCCGCGGCCGGTCAGCCGGCGGGCCAGCTCGGCGGCGGCGTTGTCGTGGCCCGCGCCCATGCTGGCCGAGACGAGCAGGACGCGGCGGGACGGCTCCCCGGGGGCGTCGGTAGTCAACTGACCACGGCAGTCGGGCCCAGCAGCTCCTTGAGGTCGCCCATCAGCGCGGGGCTCGGGGCGACGCGCAGGCCGTCGTCGAGCCGGAGCACCCGCGTGCGCGGGCCGGTCTGCAGCTGCAGGCGCACCTCGGTGGTGCCCGGGTGCGCCGCGAGCACCTCGCGCAGCCGCTCGACGAGCGGCGGGGTGCAACGCGCCGTCGGCAGGCTGACGACCACGGGCCCGCGGACCTGCTGGGACAGGTCCGGCAGCGACAGCTCCATCGCCACCAGTCGCGGCACGTCCTCCCGCAGGTCGAGCCGTCCGCGGACCAGCACGATGGCGTCGTCGGCGAGCAGGTGACCCACCTGGCCGTAGGTCGCCGGGAAGAACATCACGTCGATGGCGCCCTCGAGGTCTTCGATCATCGCCATCGCCCAGGGGGCGCCCTGCTTGGTCATCTTGCGCTGCAGCCCTGCGACCAGCCCGCCGACCGTGACGATCGAACCCTCGGGACGGCCGTCGCCGGAGGTGAGCGCGGCGACCGTGCAGTCGGCCGCACCGGCGAGGACGTGCTCGACACCGAGCAGCGGGTGGTCGGAGACGTAGAGACCCAGCATCTCGCGCTCGTAGGCGAGCAGCAGGGACTTGTCCCACTCGTGGACCGAGAAGTCGATGGCGACCCCGGGCGGCGCCGCCGACCCGCCGCCACCGTCGTCGCCGGTCGCGAACAGGTCGAACTGCCCGACCGCCTCGGCCCGCTTGGTCTCGACGAAGGCGTCGATGGCCTGCTCGTGCCGCTCGAGCAGCGCCCGCCGGGTGTGCCCGAGCGAGTCGAAGGCACCGGCCTTGATCAGTGACTCGACGAGCCGCTTGTTGCAGACCGGCGCCTCGACCTTGGCGAGGAAGTCGAGGAAGTCGGTGAAGCGGCCCTTCGCCTTGCGCGTGGCCACGACCGAGGCGACGACGTTGTCGCCGACGTTGCGGACGGCAGACAGCCCGAACCGGATGTCACTGCCGCGCGGCGTGTAGTCGGAGTCGGAGTCGTTGACGTCGGGCGGCAGCACCTTGATGCCCATGCGTCGGCACTCGTTGAGGTAGAGCGCGGACTTGTCCTTGTCGTCCTTGATGCTGGTGAGCAGGGCCGCCATGTACTCGGCCGGGAAGTTGGCCTTGAGGTAGGCGGTCCAGTAGGACACCAGGCCGTAGGCCGCGGAGTGGGCCTTGTTGAAGGCGTAGTCGGAGAACGGGACGAGGATGTCCCAGAGCGTCTTGATGGCGTCGTCGCTGTAGCCGTTGGCGCGCATGCCGTCGCGGAACGGGACGTACTCCTTGTCGAGGATCTCCTTCTTCTTCTTGCCCATGGCCTTGCGCAGCAGGTCGGCGGCCCCCAGCGAGTAGCCGGCGACCTTCTGCACGATCGCCATGACCTGCTCCTGGTAGACGATCAGGCCGTAGGTCTCCCCCAGGATCTCGGCGAGCGGCTCGGCCAGCTCGCGGTGGATGGGCACGACAGGCTTGCGTCCGGTCTTGCGGTCGGCGTAGTCGTTGTGCGCGTTGGCCGCCATCGGGCCGGGCCGGTAGAGCGCGCCCACGGCGGAGATGTCGTCGAACGAGTCGGGGTTCATCGAGCGCAGCAGCGCGCGCATCGGCCCGCCGTCGAACTGGAAGACGCCGAGCGTGTCGCCCCGCGAGAGCAGCTCGTAGGTGGGGCGGTCGTCGAGGGCGAGATCCTCGAGGCGCAGCTCGATGCCGCGGTTGGCCTTGACGTTGGCCAGGCAGTCGTCGAGCACGGTGAGGTTGCGCAGGCCGAGGAAGTCCATCTTGAGCAGGCCGAGCGACTCGCAGGCGCCCATGTCGAACTGCGTGATGATCGCGCCGTCCTGCTCGCGGCGCTGGATCGGGATGACGTCGATCAGCGGCTCGCGGGAGAGGATGACGCCGGCGGCGTGCACGCCCCACTGCCGCTTGAGCCCCTCGAGCCCGCGAGCGGTGTCGACGACGCGCTTGGCGTCGGGGTCGCTCTCGTAGAGGGAGCGGAACTCGCCCGCCTCGTTGTAGCGCGGGTGCGCGGAGTCGAAGATGGCCGCGAGCGGCAGGTCCTTGCCCATCACCGGCGGCGGCATCACCTTGGTCAGCCGCTCGCCGACGGCGTAGGGGTAGCCGAGCACCCGGGCGGAGTCCTTGATCGCCTGCTTGGCCTTGATCGTGCCGTAGGTGATGATCTGCGCGACCCGCTCCTCGCCGTACTTCTCCGTCGCGTAGCGGATCATGTCGGCGCGCCGGCGCTCGTCGAAGTCCATGTCGATGTCGGGCATGGAGACGCGCTCGGGGTTGAGGAACCGCTCGAACAGCAACTTGTGCTCGATCGGGTCGAGCTCGGTGATGCCGAGCGCGTAGGCGACCAGCGACCCGGCTGCGCTGCCGCGGCCCGGCCCGACCCGGATGCCGTTGTCGTGGGCGTAGCGGACCAGGTCGGCGACGACGAGGAAGTAGCCGGGGAAGCCCATCTGCACGATGACGTCGAGCTCGTAGTCGGCCTGGGCGCGCCGGTCGTCGGGGACCCCGCCGGGGTAGCGCCGCGCCAGCCCGCGGGCGACCTCCTGGCGCAGCCACGAGTCCTCGGTCTCCCCCGACGGCACCGGGAACTGCGGCATGAGGTCGGCGCCCTCGTCGAAGTGCACGTCGACCCGCTCGGCGATGAGCAAGGTGTTGTCGCAGGCCTCGGGGAAGTCACGCCACAGCGTGCGCATCTCGTCGGCGCTCTTCAGGTAGAAGTCGCGGGCGTCGAACCGGAAGCGCGTCGGGTCGGCGAGCGTCTTGCCGGTCTGCACGCAGAGCAGGACCTCGTGGGCCTCGGAGTCCTGCGGGTAGGTGTAGTGCAGGTCGTTGGTGGCGACGAACGGCAGCTCGAGGTCCTTGGCGAGGCGGATCAGGTCGTCGCGGTGGCGGCGCTCGATGTCGATGCCGTGGTCCATCAGCTCGCAGAAGAAGTTGCCGCGGCCGAAGATGTCGCGGTAGTCGGCGGCCGCGGCCCGGGCCTGGTCGTAGGCGCCGCGCTGCAGCAGCCTGTTGACCTCGCCGGACGGGCAGCCGGTCGTCGCGATGATGCCGCCGCCGTGCGCGGCGAGCAGCTCGCGGTCCATGCGGGGCTTGTAGTAGTAGCCCTCGAGGCTGGCCAGGCTCGACAGCCGGAAGAGGTTGTGCAGCCCCTGCTGGTTCTCGGCCAGCAGGGTCATGTGGGTGTACATCTCGCCGGGGTTGTCGTCGGAGGTCGCCCCGCCGACCGCGACCCGCCGCCGGTCGAAGCGGCTGCCCGGCGCGAGGTAGCCCTCCATGCCGATGATCGGTTTGACCCCCGCCGCGGTGGCCTGCTTGTAGAAGTCGTAGGCGCCGAAGACGTTGCCGTGGTCGGTCATCGCGAGGGCCGGCATGCCCATGCGGGCGGCCTCGGCGAAGAGGTCCTTGAGCCGGGCGGCGCCGTCGAGCATGGAGTACTCGGTGTGCACGTGCAGGTGCACGAACTCCGTGCCCGACATCAGGACGGCCTCCTTCGGCGACGCGAACGCGGTGACACCACCCAACGGGCGAGCGGCGCGGGGGAAGACGGCCAGCGGTGCTTCCGAGGTTGTAACACGGCGGGCGGACAGAATCGGCGCAACGGCATGACGGCACGGCGCGTCGCCTCGGCACGCCGCGCTCACAGCTCCTTGCGCATGGAGACATGCGGGATCCCGGCCTCGTCGTACTCGTCGCCGTACGCCGCGTAGCCGAGCCGCTCGTAGAAGCCGCGCACCGGCACCTGCGCGTGCAGCTCGACCTCGGTCATCCCGCGCTCGCGGGCCCGTGCCTCGAGCACCGACATCAGCGCCGCGCCCACACCGGTCCCCCGTAGCTCGGGCAGCACCGCCACGCGCTGGGCGACCCCGACGCCGGGCGCAGGTCCCCGCATGAGCCGGGCCGCGGCCACCGGGCGCCCGTCGAGCCGCCCGAGGAAGTGCTCGGTGCGGTCGTCGAGGCCGTCGCGCTCGAGGACGAGCGGCACCCCCTGCTCCTCCACGAAGACCGTGTGGCGCACGGCGTAGGCCGCCTGCACGTCGGCCTCCTCGGTCACGCGGGCGATCTCGACGGCGGTCATCGGAACCCCTGGTCGGCCGGGATCTCGGCGGTCACCTCGGGCAGCACCGCGATGATCGCCAGGTCGGCGAACGCCGAACCCGCGGGCGCCGGGTCGAGCACGCGCACCTGCGGCGCGGCCGCGAGCCGGCGCAGGGTCTCGCCGGTGCCCTGCACGACGACGGCGTAGACGCAGCGGCAGGCCGCGACCAGCCCCTTGGCCTCCGCCTCGGTGGCCGCGACCCGCTCGGCGTAGACCGCCTGCACGGCCTTGTCGCGCGCGCTGGTCGGTTGCCCGATCACGTCGAGCAGCTGGCGGTAGCCCTTCGCCTCAGCGGCCGCCACCTGCCCGCTGCGGACGATTGCCTGCGGCAGCTCGGCGACCGAGCCCACGTCGAGAACGTGGACCGGGGTGCGCAGCCCGGACGCCCTCACGTGCACGTAGGCGCGGACGACGCGGCGCGGCCCGGCGATCGCGGCCACCTGGCCCGGGGTGAGGTAGCCGTGGAAGTCGACGACCGCGTAGGTCGGCGTGGCGGGGTGAGCGCGCGCGTAGCGGGCGAGGCGGGCGGCGGCGGCGTGCTGGTAGGCCGACACCGGCTGGCCGGCCGTCGGGCCGAGGTCGACCACGCTCTGGGTGGCAGCGGCCGGTGCCGGGCTCTCGGGCCGGTGGGTGGCGATCGCGCCCAACGACACCACGACGACCAGCGCGAGCACCGCGGCGATCAGCGCCTGCGGGTGGTTGCGGACCGCCGTGACCGGGTCGGCGCGCAGGGCCTCGGTCTCCGGCAGCCAGTGCCGCGCCTCGGCCCGGGCGGCGGCGACCGCGGCCTGCAGCCGTCGCGCGGCCTCCGGGACCAGCGAGTCGTCGAGGTCGGCGAGGCCCCGCCCGGTGCGGCGGCCGGTCACGACTCCCCCGCCACGACGTCCAGCGCGTGCTGCAGGTCGGCGGGGAACGGGCTCTCGAACTCCACCCACTCGCCGTGGCCGGGGTGCGCGAAGCCGAGCCGCGCGGCGTGCAGCCACTGCCTGGCCAGCCCGAGCCGGGCCGCGAGAGTGGGATCGGCGCCGTACGCCAGGTCGCCGACGCAGGGGTGGCGGACCGCGGCCATGTGCACGCGGATCTGGTGGGTGCGGCCGGTCTCGAGGCGTACGTCGAGCAGCGAGGCCGCCCGGAACGCCTCGACCGTGTCGTAGTGGGTCACGCTCGGTTTGCCGCCGGCGACGACCGCGAACCGGTAGTCGTGACCGGGATGGCGGTCGATCGGGGCGTCGATCGTGCCGCGCAGAGGGTCGGGGTGCCCCTGCACGAGCGCGGCGTAGCGCTTGTCGACGGTGCGCTCGCGGAACTCCCGCTTGAGCGCGCTGTAGGCCGCCTCGCTCTTGGCGACCACCATGAGGCCGCTGGTGCCGACGTCGAGCCGGTGCACGATGCCCTGGCGTTCGGCCGCCCCGGAGGTCGCCACCCGGTAGCCCGCGCCGAGCAGGCCGCCGACGACGGTGGGCCCGGTCCAGCCGGGGCTCGGGTGCGCCGCGACTCCGACCGGCTTGTCGACGACGACGATGTCGTCGTCCTCGTGCACGACCCGCAGCCCCTCGACGACCTGAGGGACAGCGGTGGGCGCGCCGGGGGCGGCGGGCAGCTCGACCTCGAGCCAGGCGCCGGCGTGGACCCGGTCGGACTTGCCGGCCCGGCTGCCGTCGACGAGCGCGCCGCCGCTCTCGATGACGTCGGCGGCGGCGGTGCGGGACAGCCCGAACATCCGGGCCACGGCGGCGTCGAGGCGCAGCCCTTCGAGGCCGTCGGGCACCGGCAGGGTGCGCCTGTCGGGCGCGGGTGAGCCGCTCATGTGGGGGTTGCCGCGGAGTTGTGAGCATCGGTCAACACCTGCGTGGGCCGACTCACCGCCCGCCCCGCCGGTGGCCACCGGCCTCGTCGGAGGTGCCTCGGGTGCCGTCGAGGTTGACGAGCAGCAGGGACAGCAGGACGGCGACGACGCCGCCGACCACGATGCACGAGTCGGCGACGTTGAACACCGGCCAGTGGTGCAGGTGGATCCAGTCGACGACGTGCCCGCGCAGCGGGCCGGGGCTGCGCACGAAACGGTCCACCAGGTTGCCGAGCGCGCCGCCGAGCAGCAGCCCGAGGGTGAAAGCCCAAGCCCGGCTGCGCAGCCGGGACGCGGTGCGCACGATCGCGATGACGACACCGGCGGCGATCGCGGTGAACAGCCAGGTGGCGCCGGTGCCGATGCTGAACGCCGCGCCGCCGTTGCGGACGACGTCGAGGTCGAGCACGCCGGGCACCAGGGTGACCGGCGCGTGGTGCTCGAGGTGGGCGACGACGAGGACCTTGCTGACCTGGTCGGCGGCCAGCGCGACCACGGCGGTCACGACGAGCCCGACGATGCGACGGGGCGCCGCCGACCCGGTGGTGGGCCGGTCGGCGGCGTGCTGGTCGGTGGCCGCCGTCAGCGGCGTTCCTCGCGTTGCTTGCATTCCATGCACAGGGTTGCACGCGGGAACGCCTGCAGGCGTCCCTTGCCGATCGGCTTGCCGCAGCTCTCGCAGACGCCGTAGGTGCTGTCGTCGATGCGCTGCAGCGCCCGCTCGACCTGCGACAGCAGGTCGCGGCTGTTGGCGGCGATCGACAGCTCGTGCTCCCGCTCGAAGGTCTTGGTGCCCGCGTCGGCCTGGTCGTCGCCGGCACCCTCGCCGCTGTCGCGCTGCAGCGCCGCCCACGCCGACTCGGCGTCGGTGATCTCGCCGCGGAGGTCGACGGCCTGGGTCTCCAGCTCACCGCGGATCTCGGCGAGCTCGCCCTTGGTCCAGGGAGACTCGCCGGGCAGGACGGCCGCTCGGCCGCCGGTGGCCTTCGCGGGTGGCTTGGGCGCGGTCGAGACCGAGGCCTTGGAGGGGGTGGGGACGCGGCCCGCCTCCTGCCGCCCGTCGGGCGCCGGCACCATCGCCGCCGACGTCTGGGCGGCGGCGGCCTTGGCCGGCGCGGCCTTCGCCGCGGTCTTCCGG
>Ga0070658_10000480_pt1 | contig 34656 bp, 24 predicted proteins | sample KBSC13metaG_FD_64664 | JGI IMG/M metagenome (GOLD analysis project Ga0070658, IMG submission 64664) | Corn rhizosphere microbial communities from Kellogg Biological Station, Michigan, USA - KBS C1-3 metaG | ecosystem: Host-associated > Plants > Roots > Rhizosphere > Soil ... | reverse complement strand
CCGGACGCGCGCCCGAGCGGAAGACGCGCGTCCGGCCCAGCGACGTCTATGGCCCCTGGCAGGTGGTGATCCACGGCCTGGGCGCGACGCGCAGCCGCTCGGTGCTGTCGCGCTGGGAGGTCTATCGTTCGTGGGGGGAACAGGCCGGCCGTCACGTGGTCCACGTGCAAGGCGGGACCGGCGAGGCACACGCCGCCGGGACGCCCGGCGCCTCCGAGCAGCTGCTGCGCGGTGCCAGCGAGCGCGTGTGGCGGGGCGGCAGTGAGCTGCGCCTCGGCGGCTCGTCCGAGGTCTTCTATCTGGGCGCCAGCGAGCTGCGGCTGGCCGGCGCCAGCGAGCGCATGTACCTGGGGGCCAGCGAGCTGGTGCGCCGGGGCGCCAGCGAGCGGCGCCTGAGCGGCGAGGCCCAGTGGGCGCGCCAGGGGGCCAGTGAAGGCCGTCTGGGCGGCGAGACCCAGTGGGTAGGCGGGGGCGGCAGCGAAGGGCGACTGGGCGGCTCGTCCGAGTTCGCGCCGCGTGCGCCGTCGCCTGCGGGGGCCTCCGAATATCCGCGCCCACCGGGGCGCGACGACGCCAAGCAGGACGGATGACGGACATGACCACCGGCTACTTCTCCCTGGTTCTGCACGCGCACCTCCCCTTCGTGCGCCACCCCGAAGACCCCACCGTCATGGAGGAGGACTGGCTGTACGAGGCCATCACCGGCACGTATCTGCCGCTGATCCAGACCTTCGAGGGGCTGCTGACCGATCACATCCCTTTCCGGTGCACCGTCTCGCTGTCGGCGCCGCTGATCACGATGCTGACGGACGACCTGCTGAAGGTCCGCTACGCCGAGTATCTGGATGATCTGATCGCGCTCGCCCAGAAGGAGCTGGTGCGCACGAAGTCCGAGCCGCACTACCAGCGGCTGGCGCAGATGTATAGCGACCGCTTTCAGAGCCTGCGCCACACCTGGCGCAGCCACGAGGGGAACCTGGTGCAAGCGTTCCGCCGGCTGCAGGACGCGGGCCGGCTGGAGGTCATCACGTCGACGGCGACGCACGCCTTCTTCCCCCTGATGGACCGCAACTGGGCCACCATCCGCGCCCAGGTCCACACGGCGGCCGACCTTTACGAGAAGCACTTCGGCCGGCGGTCGCTGGGGATGTGGCTGGGCGAATGCGGCTACGTGCCGGGGGTCGACGAGCTGCTGCGCGAGGCGGCGGTCCGCTATTTCCTGGTCGACACGCACGGCATCCTGAACGCCGACCGCCGTCCCGCCTACGGCGTGTATGCGCCGCTTTACTGCCCGACCGGCGTGGCGGCCTTCGGCCGCGACACCGAGTCATCGGAGCAGGTGTGGAGCGCCAAGCACGGCTATCCCGGTGATCCGCACTACCGCGACTTCTATCGCGACATCGGCTTCGATCTGCCCCTCGAGTACATCGGCCCGCACATCCACCCCGAGGGGCACCGCATGTACACGGGGTTCAAGTACCACGCCATCACCCACAACCAGCTGCACGACAAGTGGGTGTACGATCCCGACATCGCGCGGGGCAAGGCGGGGCTGCACGCGTCGCACTTCCGCGGCAACATGGAGAAGCAGGCGGCGCGGCTGGCGGCGCACATGGACCGCCCGCCCATGATCGTCAGCCCGTACGACGCCGAGCTATATGGCCACTGGTGGTACGAGGGCCCGATCTTCCTGGGCGATCTGTTCCGCCAGCTGCACTACGATCAGAACGCGATCCTGCCCATCACGCCGGGCGATTACCTCGAGCGTCACCCCACGAACCAGCAGGCAACGCCGTCCGCCTCGTCGTGGGGCAAGAAGGGCTACAACGAGCAGTGGCTGAACGAGAGCAACGCCTGGACGTATCGCCACGTCCACGCGGCGGGTGAGCGCATGGTCGAGCTGGCGCGCGGGAACTATCGCGCGTCCGATCCGCTGACGGTGCGGGCCCTGAACCAGACGGCGCGTGAGCTGATGCTGGCGCAGTCGAGCGACTGGACCTTCATCATGTCGACGGGGACCACCGTCCCGTACGCCACGCGGCGATTCAACGAGCACGTGGTGCGGTTCAACCGGCTTTACGAGGCGCTGAAGGCGGGGAAGGTCGACGAGCCTTTTCTCACGGACGTCGAGGGCAAGGACAACATCTTCCCCGACATCGACTACCGCATCTACGCCAGTTGACCGGGGGGGCGGTCCGGCGCGCGCGCGGGCGGGCGGGATGCTGTCGCCCCCTGCCGTCTGTTACGCTCCCTCGCTGAGGCGCGACCTGGCGCCCCAACCCTAGCCCTAAATGCCTCCGCTCAAAGTCCTGTTCGTAGCTTCAGAGGTCGCCCCCTTCCGGAAGACCGGAGGGCTGGCCGACGTGGCCGGCGCGCTGCCCCGCGCCCTCAAGCGGCGCGGCATCGACGTCCGCATCGTGATGCCCCTCTACGCGAACATGAACTGGTCCGCGATGGAGGTGCTGGACGGCATGCTGAACGTCCCCATGTACTTCGGGAACGCCCGCGCCGGCGTGCGCACCACGCGCCTGCCGGGCGCCGACGTGCCCGTGTACTTCATCGAGTACAACCGCTTCTTCGATCGGCCGCATCTGTACGGCCCCCCCGGGCAGGCCTACCCGGACAACCTGGAGCGGTTCGCGTTCTTCTCTCGCGCGTCGCTGGAGCTGTGCAAGGGGCTGGGCTTCATCCCCGACGTCATTCACGCCCACGACTGGCAGGCGGGGCTGGTGGCCCCCTACGTGAACACCGTCGAGTGGTCGAAGCCCCTGCACGGCGCCGCCACCGTGTTCACGATCCACAACCTGGCCTACCAGGGCAACTTCGAGGCCGGGGCCATGTTCATCACGGGTCTGGGCCCGGAGCACTATCACCCCGGTGAGTTCGAGCACTTCGGCGACGTGAACCTGATGAAGGCGGCCATCATGCACAGCACGCTGCTGTCGACGGTCAGCCCCAGCTACGCGCAGGAGATCCAGACGCCGGAGTACGGCTTCGGCCTGGACGGCGTGCTGTCCGGCCGGCGCGGCGATCTGATCGGCATCCTGAACGGCATCGACTACGACGAGTGGAACCCCGCCACCGATCATTACCTGACCAGCAACTTCGACGCCGTCGACCTGTCCGGCAAGGTGGCCTGCAAGGCCGCGCTCCAGCGCGAGGTGGGCTTGCCGGTGCTGCCGGACGTTCCCCTGTACGGGGTCATTGGCCGCCTCACCTCTCAGAAGGGGTTCGACGTGCTGGCCCACGCCCTGGACCGCTTGCTGTCCTGGAACCTGCAGGTGGTGCTGCTGGGCTCGGGCGATCCGGACGCCGAACGATACTTCGCGGCGCTGGCCTATCAGCGGGGCGAGAAGTTCCGCGCGTACATCGGCTTCGATGAGGGGCTGTCGCACCGGATCGAGGCGGGCAGCGACTTCTTCCTGATGCCGTCCCGCTTCGAGCCCTGTGGCCTGAACCAGATGTACAGCGAGCGCTACGGCACGCTGCCCGTGGTGCGGGCCACCGGCGGCCTGCGCGACACCGTCGTCAACTACGACGAGGCCGCGGGGGCGGGGACGGGGTTCATGTTCGAGAACCTGACGGTCGACGGCCTGGCGAACACCATCGGCTGGGCGCAGTCGACGTACTTCGATCGGCCGAAGCACATCGAGAAGATGCGCCGCACGGCCATGCAGCAGGACTTCTCGTGGGGCCGCGCCGCCGGCGCCTACGAACGCCTGTACCTGGACGCCTACGCCAGACGCCGCAACCACCCCTTCCCTGGGTGAAATTCAGCCGTCGTTTGCCGCGCCGCCGGGGCGGGGCCGGGGCACCCGCCGACGCGGATTCGGCCTGGTTTCGACGCAGAATCGAAACGCACGACGTGTGACCGTCGTGCTACGCTGGCCGCCGCAATGGCGCGGATCTTGGTTGTCGAAGACGAGCAGGACTTGCGGCAAGTACTGGAGTACAACCTGCGCGACGCCGGCCACGAGGTGGTCGCGTTCGGCGAAGGCCGCAAGGCCATGGCCTGGGCGGCCGACGAGACGCCGGATCTGGTGCTGCTGGATCTGATGCTGCCCGATGTCTCCGGGCTGGAGGTATGCCGGGCCCTGAAGGCGGGCAAGAACACCCGCGACGTCCCGGTGGTGATGGTGACCGCCCGGGGCGAGGAGATCGATCGGGTGGTCGGCTTCGAGCTGGGGGCGGACGACTACGTCGTCAAGCCCTTCAGCGTGCGCGAGCTGCTGCTGCGCCTGCGGGCCGTGCTGCGTCGCGGGGCGGTGCCGGCCGAGGACGTCGCCCCGACCAGCAAGCCCATCCGCTTTGGTCGCCTGACGATCGACGTGGGCGCGCACCGGGTGTGGGTCGATGGCCAGGAGCTGTCGCTGACGCCGCTGGAGTTCAAGCTGGTGTGTACGCTGTACGAGCGCCGCAACCGCGTGCAGTCGCGCGGCGCGCTGCTGGACGACGTGTGGGGGGCCAGCCAGGAGAACATGACCCGCACCATCGACACGCACGTCAAGCGCCTGCGCGAGAAGCTGGGTGAAGTGGGGGCATACATCGAGACGGTGCGCGGGGTGGGCTATCGCTTCGTGGGCAGCCCCCCGGGCACGCCAGGAGGCGGAGGCACGACCGAGGAGGAGTCGCGGTGAAGCTGGACATCAGAACCAAGCTGGTTCTGGTGTCGCTGGGACTGATTGCCGTATCGATCCTGGTGCTGGAGGTGGCGGTGCGCCGCCAGATCGAGCGCGACATCTACGACAGCCTGCGGGGTGACCTGTTCGGCAGGCTGGATCTCATCGAGCGGGACGCCGCCCTGCACCTGTCCGACCTGAAGAGCGGCGCCTGGAACCAGTGGGCGGAGGACTTCGGCCGTCGTTCGAACCTGCGGGTGACGGTGATCGGGGTCGACGGTGTGGTGCTGGGCGACTCCGCCGTCGACGCCAACGCCGTGCCGGAGATGGAGAATCATCGGGACCGGCCCGAGTTCGCGGCGGCGCTGCGCGGAGAGCGGGGCGATTCCGTGCGCTGGAGCGGGACCCTGCAGCGCCGGCTGTTCTATGCCGCCATCCCCGTGCGGGCCGCCGACAGCGGGCGGATCGTGGCGGCCCTGCGCGTGGCGGAGCCGCTGGATCGGCTGGAGTTCGCCATCGCGCGGTTTCACCGCACGCTGCTGCTGGCCGCCTTTCTGGCGCTGGGCGTCGCCGTCGTGATCGCCACCATTGCCGCGCAGCTGATGTCCCGGGCCTTGCGCGGCATCACGATGGCGGCGCGGCGCATGTCCTCGGGCGATCTGGGGGCCCGCATCCGGTTGAGCGGCGACGACGAGATCGGGCAGCTGGGCCGCACGCTGGATGGTCTGGCCGAGAACCTCTCACAGAGCCTGGCCGAGCTGCGGGGCGAGCGAGACCTGCTGGGCCGGATGCTGGAGTCGATGCAGGAGGGGGTGCTGGTCCTGGATCGCGACCTGCGCATCCTGCTGATCAATCGCGCGCTGCGCGAGATGCTGTTGCTGGGGGCGGACGTGGTGGGGCGCCTGCCCATCGAGACGATCCGAAACGCCGAGCTGCAGGCGGTGCTGGACGCCGCGGCCTCGCAGGGCAAGCCGGCCTCGGGCGAGGTCGAGATCGCGGGGCTGGGGCAGCGGCGGTTCATGGTCCACTCCACCCCTCTGGGGGGCGAGCCGCGCGGTCTGGTGGCGGTGTTCGTCGACGTGACCGAGATCCGCAAGCTGGAGACGATGCGCAAGGACTTCGTGGCCAACGTCTCGCACGAGCTGCGCACGCCCATCGCCGCCGTCCGCTCGGCCGCCGAGACCGCGCGCCGCGCCATCGAGAAGGATCCCGAGGCCGCGGTGCGTTTCGTCGACATGATCGAGCGGAACGCCCTGCGCCTGCAGGAGCTGGTCGAGGACCTGCTGGAGCTGTCCCGCATCGAGTCGAAGCAGTTCAAGCCCAAGTCCGAGCCGGTCGACATCGCCGAGCAGGCAGAGCAGGTGCTGGCCCTGTTCCGCGACGCGGCCGAGAAGAAGCGGCTGACGATGACCCTGGTCGCCCCGCCCGCGCCGCCCATCGCCCACGCCGACAAGCGGGCGGTCGAGCAGGTGCTGACGAACCTGATCGAGAACGCGGTGAAGTATTGCCGCGACAGCGTCAGCGTGACGGTGCGCATCGTCGAGCGCGAGGGCATGTTCCGGGTGTCGGTCGAGGACACGGGGCCGGGGATCGATCCCAAGCACCTGCCGCGGCTGTTCGAGCGGTTCTACCGGGCCGACAAGGGTCGCTCGCGCGACATGGGGGGCACGGGCCTGGGGCTGTCGATCGTGAAGCATCTGGTGGAGACGATGGGGGGCAACGTGAGCGTGGAGAGCGCGCCCGGTCGCGGCACCACCTTCTCGTTCACGCTGCCCACCTTCGCCCCGGCTGTTGCTTCACCCGTTCCTGCGCCCGCGTAAGCGGGCGAAAGTGCGGGGGCTGTCACATAATCGTCACAATGCGGATGCGGGCGTGCCACGTTGGGGTGGTCTATTCGAGGCCGATGTCATGACGTCATCACGCGAGCACACGAACCGGGAGTACGAGCAGGAGCTGCGCAAGCTGCGGGAGCAGGTCCTGCGCATGGGCGCCAAGGTGGAGGAGATCATCAGCGGGTCGATCAAGGCGCTGCTGGAGCGCGACACCGTGCTCGCCACCCGGATGATCGCCTTCGACCGCAAGATCAACCAGATGGAGATCGACATCGACGAGCTCTGCATGGTGATCCTGGCCCGGCGGCAGCCGGTGGCGTCGGACCTGCGGTTCATCACCATGGCCCTGAAGCTGGTCACCGATCTCGAGCGCATCGGCGACCTGGGCGTCAACATCTCGGAGCGGGTGGTCGAGCTGAACGACGAGCCGCAGCTGAAGCCTTACGTCGATCTGCCTCGCATGGCGGACGAGGTGCAGTCCATGCTGCGCGAGGCCCTGGACGCCTTCGTGGCCGGGGACCCCGACCGGGCCCAGGCGGTCATCGAGCGGGACAAGACCGTGGACGCCTACTACACCCAGGTCTTCCGCGAGCTGCTGACGTACATGATGGAAGACACGCACAACATCTATCGGGCCACCCGCCTGCAGTCGATCGCCAAGTACCTGGAGCGCATCGGCGACCACGCCACGAACCTGGCCGAGATGGTCGTGTTCATGGTGAAGGGCAAGGACATCCGCCACACCGGCAAGCTGGAAGGCGAGGGCGCCGGCGGCTGAAGCCGGGGCGCCCGCGATCGACGCGCCGCAGCTTCAGGCTGCCAGGGCGGCCCAGCTCGAGACACTGGGACGGCGCAGCCGCCGGAACACGCCCGGCCAGGCGACGGTGTACTTCATCGAGAACAGCATGGCGTGCTTGCCGCACAGCGGCCGGGTCACCGACACCACCCGGCCCTGAGCGCGCGCGTACTTGTACGAGGACACGTACGCCGGGAACGCCTGGCAGGTGCCCACGGCGCAAGAACGAAGCGCCTGCCGGTGGCGGGCGGCGCTGCGAGACCCCATGGATTCCAGTCGATATCCCCAGGCCATGGCGACGTACCTATCATGGGGAAAAGGGATGCGCACGTTCCGATCCGGTTAACTTTTAACCACTTGAAATCAAAGGTGTTTTTTCTGGTCCTGGAAGCCTTGACACCCCCCCGTTTTCTGGCAGCCGCGGGCCGTGAATTCCGTCGGAAGTTACAGACAAAGAGCCGCCTCGAAAGACGAACGAAACAGGGTTCCAGGCACAGTGGATCCCAGAAGCGACTCCGATGGTGCGAGCCATTCACAAGCAATCGGTGGCGGAGGCGGCGGCGGGAGGCGGCCCGGCCGGAGGGAGCACCAAGGGCCGGGCGACGCCCCCTTCGTCCGAGGCGACGATCCTGGTGTTGACCCGGGACGTGGCCGCCCGCGATCACCTGATGGAGATCGCGATCGAGCGCGGCTACGGGCTGTGCTGCCAGACGGACGGCGGAGAGGCGGTGCGGGTCCTGACCCTGGAGCCGCCCGGCCTGCTGGTGGTCGACATGGACGCGAAGGGGGGACGCGAGTTGCTGCGCACCGTGCGTGCCCACGCCGAGTGGCGACTGATCCCGCTGCTGGCGCTGACGGCGACCAACAACCCGATGATCGCGGTGACGGCGGACGCGCCCACCTTCTTCATGCCCGAGATGAGCGGTCTGGAGCAGGCGATCGCCTCCCGGCTGGAGCCGGCGGAGGAGGCGTAGCGGGCCGAACGGTGCAGGGCGACCGGGGAGCCTGACCAGCGGGCGAATCAGCGCTCGCCGCTCCGCTGGGCCAGGTCAGCGGACGGGAGGGTGGCGGCCGGGTCGCCCGAATTCTTCCGGCGAACGACGCCGTGGATGTGAACGAGGGTGCCGGGGTGTGCCGCCGTGGCGAGGACCTCGGGCGCGCCCGGGCTCGGCGTGGGGCTGGTGAAGGCGAACAGCCACGCGGCGTCGCGCGGCGCGAGGTTGATGCATCCATGGCTGCGAGCCTGGCCGAACTGGTCGTGCCACGGCGCCGCGTGCAGGGCCTTGCCCTCGTGGAAGTACTGGGCCAGCGGCACGTCGTACGCGTACGGCGCGACCCCCGTGTGCTCGAGGTTGTCCATTCGCACCACGTCGTGCTTGGAGCGAATGCGGAACGTGCCGGTGGGCGTGGCCAGCGGGCTGCCTTCCGGAGCGAAGCCGGTCGAGACCAGCGTGGCGAAGCGGGGAACGTCGCCCTCATAGGCGACCAGCGTCTGTGAGCCGACGTCGACGTCCAGCCAGCGCTCGGTCGGGCCCACGTCTGGCGGGCGCGGGATCAGTTGCGGTCTGGCCAGATCGGCGGCGCGCACCCAGCCCGCTGCCAGCGGACAGGCGCCGGCGCGGCAGGGCCCCGCCAGCAGGACGCGCGCGTGGCGCGGTCGCGACCCCATCGTGCGGGCGGGGGCCAGGGTCGCGTCCGCATAGACCGGCGCCGCTGGCGCCGTCACCCAGCCGAAGTCCAGGGACTGGTCCGGCGCCAGGTGGAACCCGGTGAACGCCGAAGGCTTGACCCGCGTGACCTCGCTGGCGGCCAGCCAGCGCCCGTCGCGGAGCTGCACGTAGGGCCGCCCGCCCACGGTGCGCTCGCCGACCATCAGGAAACCGAAGCCGGTGCCCAGGTGAGTGCCCCGGGCGCCGATCGGCTGCGCGGGAGGCACATCGAAGGCGGTGGCCCCGGCCGCGCCCACGATCACGTAGTCCGCGGCGGCGGCCGGCGCCGGCTGTCCTGCGCTGGGTGGGGGGCTCGTCCGATGCGCCTCGCCCCGACAGGCGCCCCACAGGCACAGCCCCACCACCCAGGCACGGCGCGGACCAGCGAAGCGCCCCGCGCGGTTCATCGCGCGGGCGACCCCGACGCGAGCTCGGTCGCCACCTGACGCGCGTCCGCGCGACCCAGATCGTCCACCGCGCGCAGCGTGTAGCGGCCGGCCCCGGGCGGCTTCCAGAACAGCGTCTCGCCGCGCGCGGCCTTGCCGATGAAGACGCGGTCGGCGAACCAGAACAGCTGGGCGGCGTCCCCGCCCGTCACCGCTTGCAGCGCCAGGGTCGAGCCGGGGGCTGACGTTCCATCGCTGGCCGCCACGCCGGCGGTGCGGGCGCCGACCGTGTCACCGGCGGTCGTTCGCAGATCGTAGGTCACGCCAGCCAGGGGCGAGACGATGCGCGGCGCCGCGCCGGCCGCGCCCTCGCCACCCTCGCAGCCTGGCGCCGCCGGGGGCAAGGCGCGGCGGGGCAGCCCCGCCGCATCGAACTGCTTCGCGAGATCGGACGACCAGACCTCGAACACCTCCGCGCGGACGGCCGGCGGCCCGCCGGGGCAGGTGCGGCGCCCCTGCGCGTCCAGGGCCACCGTGCGGTGGATGTCACAGGGCGCGATGGGCGACCGGCCCGGGATGAACCAGGACAGGCGGCGATGGGGGCAGTGCGCGGTGGGCAGCCCGCCGGACAGCGAACAGACCTCGATCTTGCGCACGCCGCGCGGGGGCGTGTGAACGAACGAGGCCACTGCCGGGTCGTCGGCGGCGATGGAGTCGACGATCTGGAAGAACAGCGGCGCGGCCGCATCCACGCCGACGAAGGCCGGGTTGCCCGCGCCCGAGAAGTCGCCCACCCAGACCGCCAGCGCGTAGCGGCCGAACAGCCCCACGGACCAGGCGTCGCGGAAGCCCCACGACGTGCCGGTCTTCCACGCCACCGGCAGCCGGCGCGTCGCGGACAGGGGCGAGTGGCGGCTGGCGGGCGGCGGGTTGTCGAGCAGCATGTCGACCACCAGGAACGCGCTCTCCTCGGAGACCAGGCGCACCCCCTCGACCGCCGCGGGGCGGGGGTCGCGGGGCGAAGCCGGTTCGCGCCAGCGCAGCGGCCGCAGCAGTCCCCCGTTCCCCAGCGCGGCGTACAGACGGAGCAGATCCGCCATGGTCACCTCGCCGGTGCCCAGCGCCAGGCCCAGGCCATAGTGCGCCTCGGGATGGGGCAGGTCGACGCCGGCGGTCTTCAGCGCGTCGTACAGGGTGGGGCGGGCCAGGTGGGCGGCCACGAACAGCGCGGGCACGTTCCGGCTGCGGATGAGCGCGTCCTTCGCCGACAGCGGACCGACGAAGCGGCCGTCGAAGTTCTCGGGGCTGTAAGCCGCGTAGGAGGTGGGAACGTCCTTCAGCATGGTGGCCGGGTGGATCACGCCCTGGTCCATGCCCAGGGCGTACACCAGGGGCTTCAGGGTGGACCCCGGCGAGCGCGCAGCCAGGGCGCCGTCGACCTGGCCGCCGATGGCGTCCTCGAAGAAGTCGGCCGAGCCCACCAGGGCGCGGATGCCCATGGTGCGCGTGTCGATCAGCATCGCCGCCGCGTTGGTGATGCCGCGCGTCCGTTCCCGCGCCACGTAGGCGCGCAAGTGGCGCTCGCACAGGCGCTGCAGGTGCAGGTCCAGCGTGGTGACGACCCGCCCCGTGACGTCGGGACCTCCCTCCGTCTTCAGCACCTCCTCCACGAAGTGCGGCGCCCCAAAGGGCAACGGTGACGGCAACGGTGACGGCAACGGTGACGGCAACGGTGACGGTATCAGTGACGGCGCTTGCGGCGGCGTGCCCCCCGCGCCCCAGCGCGCATCCTTCAGCGAGGGCCAGTCGCGCACCGCGATCTCCTCGACCACGGCGGGGTGCGCCGCCGTGTAAGCGCGCAGCAGCTCGTTCCGAGCGCGATCCAGCGCCTCCACTCCCGCGCCGCCCGCCCGTCGCAGGGGGCTCTGCGGGATGACCGCCAGGGTCAGCGCCTCGGCCAGCGTCAGCTTGGCGACCGGCTTTCGGTAGTAAAGGACGCTGGCCGCGCCCGCGCCCTCGATGTTCCCGCCGTACGGCGCGACGTTCAGGTAGGCCTCCAGGATCTCGCGCTTCGAGTACTGCGCCTCCAGTTGCAGGGCGCGCGCGATCTGCTGCAGCTTGCCGGCCGGCGTGCGCGACGACAGGCTCCACAGCCGTCGCGCCAGCTGCATGGTCAGCGTCGAGCCGCCGATGCGCCGGCTACCCGTCACGTAGGTGGACAGGGCCGCCCGCGCCAGCGCGAAGGGGTTCACGCCCGGGTGCCGGTAGAAGTGCCGGTCCTCGTAGCGCAGGGTGGCCTCGACCAGCAACGGCGAGATCCCGTCGAGATCGGTCCACATCCGATATTGCCCATCCTCGGCCAGCGTCAGCCGCAGCAGCGTACCGTCGGCGGCGGTCACGGCGCGCGAGAGCGCGATGCGCTCGCGCAGGGCGGGGTGGGGCATCACGCCCAGCACGATCCGCGCCGCGAGCAACACGCCACCCGCCAGCGCGGCCCGCCGCCCCGGACGGAGCCGGCGCAGCAGGCGGGCCACCCCACCCCGGCCGGCGGAGGTGCCAGCGTCGGTCGACGTCATGGGCGCCGCCCGCCGCTCAGCGCGGCACCACCACCAGCTTGCCCGCCGTGCCCCGCGCCACCACGGTGCTGTCGTACAGCGCGCTCGCCTGCACGGGGGGCACCGTGTAGGTGCCGACGTTCGTCGCCTTCACGGCGTACCTCAGCTCCTTCACGGCCGCGTCGGCGGTGCCGTACAGCACCACGCGGTCTTCGCGCACGTCGCCGAACTCGGGCTGGAAGGTGGCGCCCGGCAGCGCGATGGGCAGGGCGTAGGGCTGCCCCGCCGCGACGCCCGCTCCCGCCGGTTGCTCGTCGGCCGTTTCGCCCTCTGCGCCTTCGTCATCGGACCCCGCGCTTCCCGCCTCCTCGGGCGGGGGCGTCGCCGCCTGCTGCACCACCGGCTCGAAGCCGCCGGGTAGCAGGTCGACGATGGCCAGCTCGTTGATGGCGGGGCGTCCCAGGGCGCGCACGCGCACCACGGCCGTGAGCTCCTCGCCCAGCTTCACGGTGGTCACCGGCTTGCCGTCGGCGCTCTCGAACGTGCGGAACACCTCGACGGACTTCGCCATCGGTTTGTCGGGCAGGGTCGCGTCGAAGCCGGCCTCGCTGACCACGTAATACGCGCCGAAGGGGCCTTCGGCGCCGAAGCGGATGGCGGTGGCGCTGGGCGAGAAGGTGGCCACCGGTAACAGCGACGGCGGCAGCGACAGGGCGTGCGCCGCGCCTCCGGAAAGCTCTTCCGCCGACAGGGTGACGCCGGGGGCGGCCGCCGCCGTCTCCGCGTAGGCCTCCAGCGCCAGGATCGACCACGCCGAATCGTAGGTGTTGTAGGCGCCGCGGAAGATGGGATCGACGATGGCGTCGATCTCCGCGGGGGCGATGCGGGCCGCCCGCTCGGGGAAGTGGCGCGCGATCACGTACAGGGCCTGCGCGTCGTAGGCCAGGCGGTCGTAGTACCAGTCGCTGTCGGCCGGGCGGGTCCTGCCGAAGGTGATGCCGTCGGCGATGGCGCGCGCCGGGCCCTCCTTCTTCAGCAGGTGATACGTCGCCGCCAGGTAAGCGCCTGCCAGGTCGGTCTTCCATTCCTTGGGATGATTGGCCGCCAGGTGCTTCTCCAGCGCCGCCGCGAACGCGGTGGTCACCATGCCCTCCCGGGTCAGCACGTAGATCGCGTAGGCGCGCGCGCCCGCGGCGGGCAGTCCCTCGCTGTCGGTGGCAGCCACCGTTTGCAGGTACGTGGTGGCCGCCTTCAGCAGGTCGGCAGGGACGCTGAAGCCGCGCTCCTTCGCCTCCAGCAACATGTGGGTGGCCCAGATCGACGCCAGCTGGTCGACGGCCGGGTTGGCGGCCCAGCGGCCGAAGCTGCCGTCCTCGTTCTGCCGCGCGCGCAGCAGCGTGATCCAGCGCGCGACGGCGGCGGCCGAGTCCTTGGGCGCGTAGCCGAACTCGGGGTGCTTGCCCAGGATCAGCGGCGGCACCGCCTGGCTGACGATCTGCTCGGTGCAGCCGTGGGGAAACTTCTCCAGGTAGCCGCGCAGGCCGTGCGTCAGGCCGAGCGGCAACGCCGAGAGCCCCGCCTCGACGTGGCGCAGATCGTTGTAGAGGTGCCGCGCCACCGGGACGGTCACCTGCTTGTCGCGCAGGTGCCCGGCCTGGAAGGTGGCCAGGTAGGGTGTGGCAGGCCGGACGCTCAGCTCGCTGGCCAGCCGCGAGCGCGCGGCGCCCAGGGTGGCCGTGAACGTCAGCGTGGCCGCCCCCAGCGGCTGGCGCGCGCGCAGCTTGAACGTGGCGGAGCCCTCGCGCAGCTCGCCGATGGTCAGCGTGCGCTCGGTCCCATCCAGCGTTTCGATGCCCGGCGTGGCGGCGAGCGATAGCTTCACGGCCGCGCCGGTGCCCGACCCCGCGACGTTGTTCGACACCGCCACGCTGACCTCGGTCTCGTCACCGGGGGTCAGAAACGTCGGCACGTTGGGGGAGATGACGAAGTCGCCGCGCACCAGCGCCTTGCCGTCGAACGCCCCCAGCGCGTCGGGGGCGACCGCCACGGCCATGACCCGCAGCGTGCCGTTGAACGTGTCGGGGACGTCGTAGGTCAGCTCGCGTCCCTGCGGACCGGCGTCCACGATCCCCGACCAGTACGCCACTGGCTTCTGCTGCTTGCGACGGAACGGGTTCAGGTTCGCGCCCACGGCCGCGTCGCTGTCGCCGCCCGGCGCGGCGCCCCCCACCAGGCGCTGGAACTCGGGCAGGATCATGTCCAGGATCTGCATCGTCTTCACCGACAGGGCGCGCTTCTGGAAGAAGAACGCCAGCGGATCGGGCGCCTGGTAGCCGGCGACGCGCAGGATCCCCTCGTCGACGGCGAACAGCACCACCTTCGTGGCCCGGTCGGTCTTCACCTTCATGTGGAACGGCTCGCCGGGCCGGGCCAGCGCCGGCGTGTCGACCTGCACCTTCACCTGTCGCCGGGCCCTGCTGATCGAGAACGGCACCACGCCGTGCGACAGCGGGCTCATGAACACCTCGGGCGAGCCGGGATCGCGGATGAACGACACGGATACGTACCCGCCGCCCTCCAGGTCATCGGGGACCTTGATGTGCTCGACGGTGGCGTTCGTGGTGGCCTTGAACCACTTCCAGGCATAGACGTGGTCGCGCTCGATCGTGATGAGGCCGGCGCCCGTGTAGGGCGCCTTGATCTGCATCTCCAGGTCGTCGCCGGGAGACACGTCCGGCCTGGCCAGCGCCACCTGCAGCTCGGCGTTCTTCTCCACCTCGCGCGACAGGTTGCCGTAGCCGGTCACCGAGTACTCGATGCGCTGCAGATCGTTGTCGGCGGCGTCGCGGATCACCAGCGCGTAGTCGCCCGCCTTGTCCGTGGGCAGCTTGCGTCGGGTCCCCTCGGCGCCCAGCTCGAACGGCCTGGCGCCCAGCTCGACCTCCTTCTTCACGGACTGGTACCGGTAGGACCCGTTGTCCTGCCGGGCCAGCACCGAGACGTACTTTCGCTCGAACGTCACCGCGCGCAGCCCCTCCACCTTCACGCGCTTTCCCGTGGGCCCGATGGCGATCAGGTCGACGTGGCGCTCGGTGCCACGACTCATGTAGCCAAGCTCTCCGTCGGTCTTGTACCCGACCAGATAGGGCTGCGGCGACACGATGGCCGAGGCGTCGGCGACCACGCTGCGCCCCCCCTCCACCTCGAAGCCTTCCACCGTGACGTTCAGGCGGTAGGTGGCGTTCGCGAAGCGCTTCAGGCCCAGGTCCACCTCGGCCACCCCCTCGTCGTTCGTGGTGGCGTCGGCCAGCACTTCACTGGCGCCCTCCTTGGGGCGCAGGCGATCGAAGAAGCGGTAGTCGCGCCACTTGCCGAACGCGGGCATCCATGGCGAGAGCGTCATCTTGGCGCGGACCTTCCGGTTGGCCGCCGGCGTGCCGAACAGGTTGGCCAGCGTCACGCGCGCCTTCAGGTCGGCCGGCGCCACCCAGCCCTCGGGGTTCTCTCGCGAGAGGTTGGCGCGGATCTTCATGCGGTCGGGCAGGAACTCGCGGACCTGCACGGTGGTCGAGCCCAGCAGGTCCGACGGGTGGCCGTCCTTCACCACGTACAGGTTCACCGCGTACGTGCCGGCAGGCGCGATCTCGGGCGTGGTGTGGCGCAGCTCCTCGAACCCGGTCGCCGACAGCTTCAGCTTCTGGTCCTTCACGGGCAGGCCGCGCGCGTCGGTGACGATCGCCTCCAGCGGGATGCCGGCCAGCTTGCCCGACCAGTCCCTGTTCTTGACGATGACGCCCACGCGAATCTCGTCGCCGGGGCGGTAGATGCCGCGATCGGAGAACAGAAAGGCGGTCAGACCCCGGGCGGCGCCGCTGGTCGGCTCCTCGCTGGCGCCGCCCACGTCGAAGCGCGAGGTGTTCAGCATCCGATCGTAGCGCCCGATGGGCAGGAACGACTGGTCGCGCCCGCTGGTGACCAGGTACAGGGCCGGCTCCTTCTCCCGCCGCAGGTCCTTGAACGAGGGCAGGGCCGCGTGGCCGTCCTTGGCCGTGACGGCGTCGGCGACCGGCTGCCCGTTCTTTCCCAGCACCTGGATGCGCGCGCCGCCCACCGGGTCACCGCTGCGGGTCGACTGCACGAAGACGTCGTGGGTGCCGTCCAGGCTCTCCTTCACCATCACGCCTAGATCCGTCACCAGGATCAGGCGCGTGTCGGTGTCGCCCAGCAGCGCCTTCGTGCCGGGATCGAAGCTCTGCGCGCGCAGCAGGAACAGCCCCCGCCGCTCGCCGCCCGCGCCGCCGCCCAGGTACTTCGTCAGGTCCAGCCCGTCGTACTCGGGCTTGCCGGGGTTGGCGGTCAGGGGGTGCGTCTCCTCGAAGAACTCGGCCAGGTTGCTGTCGTCGAAGCGGTAGTTCCACTGGGGCCGCGCGAACGCGCCCGCGCTCTGCGTGACCAGGTGCTGGATCTGGTCAGGCAGCACGCGGCCGATCTCGTACTTGATGGCGGGGATGTCCCGCGCCAGCACGGGGACCTTGTGGTCTCCGCTCTGCGCCAGCAGGGCGCCGTCTTGCAGGATGCGCAGCATGCGCGGGTAGGGGGGCACCGCGATGACCGCCTGGAACGTCTCCCCCAGCACGTAGCCGCCGAAGCCGTGCAGGCCCTTCTCCACGCGCACGTACACCTGGCGCCCCACCGGCACCTTCAGGCGGAACGAGTGCTGGGTGGGGAACTCCGCCTCGCTGGCGATCGCCGTCAGCGCCACCGCCGTCCCGCGCTGCAGGTCCTCGGGCGCCAGCTGCGCCGGGTCGCCGTAGGAGGCCGGCTTGCCGTCCGCGGTCTGGGCGGGCAGCAGCGTCGCCTTCAGCGCGCGCGCCACCTCCTTGTTCGCGACGCCGATGCTGGTCTCGACGATCAGCGCCTGCTCGGGCTCGTAGCGCTCGTTGTCGACCAGGCCCAGCTGCGCGCCGCCGATCTTCAGGAAGTTGTAGAGCCCCGGCACCACCACCTTCTCGGTCAGCTCGCGCGCCTCGGGCGGTCCCCCGCGCGCCGCCTTCGTCCCCGGCGCCAGCGTGATCCACAGGACGGCGTCGTGGCGCGGGATGGCGATGGGCGTCGAGTGGGCGTACGCCGCGCCCTTGAAGCGGTCGTACGAGACGTGCGCCTCGTAGTCGGCGGGCGGGTCTTCCTTGTCACCGGGGACGAGGCGCATCTTGACCCGCCCCTCGAACGACGCGGGATCGACGGGGTGGGTGAAGGCGAACGTGGCGATGACCTTCTTCAGGGTCGGGTTCAGGGGATCCTGGTAAAACTGCGCCTCCGCTATGCGCGCCTCGAAGCGGGGCGTGGTGAACGGCAGCTCGTACTGCGCCAGCTTCACGTGGGCCGCCACCAGGCCCTTCCTGGCCAGCTTGACCACCAGCGGCGCGCCGATGGGCCAGTCGAGCTTGGGCGTGAACGTCAGCTCGCGGTCCGAGACCCAGCGCCAGGTCCCCTCCAGCTTGACGGGACCGCCGCCCAGCAGGCCGGTGTGCGCGGGCTCGAAGGCGACGCCGGTGGTGATCGGCTTGTCCAGCTTGTCGAGCGGCGCCACCGAGTCCTCGAACTCCAGGCGCAGCGGGCGCGGGTGCAGCTTCTCCTCCAGGCGCGTGGCCTCGGGCGCGACCAGCTGCCACGCCACCGTCAGCGGCTTGGGCCGGTGCTGCCACCAGCGCATCGCCGCCACGCCGCCGCCCACGGTGGCCACCACGGTCAGCAGCAGCGCCAGCGCCTTGGGCTTCTCGGTGCGCGCCCAGGCGCCGGCCCGCCCGCCGCCCCGGCCCACCGCGCGGGCCCAGGGGGGCGGACTCCACGAGCCGAACAGGTACGCCAGCCCCTGTCCTACCCGCCGCGCGAGGCGGCCTGCCACTGTCGACTTGCCGTCGCGTTCACTCATCGGGCGGGAACCTCCGCAAAGATCGAGGTGATAGGCTCGGGGCCCGCGTCGAACATGTCAAGACGGCCGAAATGGCGCGAAAGGCCAGCCGAATCGATCGCCGTTGGCTATTGTCTGTCGCCATGAGCAAGGTTCACTTCGTGGGTGGCGAAAAGGGTGGCGTGGGCAAGTCCGTCGTCGCTCGTCTGCTGTGCCAGTACTGCATCGACAAGAAGCTTCCCTTTGCCGCCATCGACGCCGATGGCTCGCACGGCACCCTGTCCCGTCACTACGCCGGCTACACCCGGGCCGCCGATCTGGCCCAGTTCGAGAGCGCCGACCAGATCCTGAGCCTGGCCGGCGAGGCCGATCAGCGGGTCATCGTCGATCTGCCGGCGCAGAGCCAGCGGCCGCTGTTCGCCTGGATGGCGGCCACGGGCGCCGTGGCGCTGGCGGCCGAGAACGGCGTGCGCACGGTGTTCTGGCACGTCATCGACGACGGCAAGGATTCGCTGACCACGCTGGATCGCCTGTTCGCGCAGCTGGACCGCACCGTGCAGTACTGCATCGTCAAGAACGGCGGCCGCGGGGGCAAGGACTTCTCCCTGTTCGAGGGGTCGGAGACGCGCGCCCGGGCCCGCGAGCTGGGCGCGACCGTCCTCGAGATCCCCGAGCTGCACGCGGCCGCCATGCAGAAGATCGATCGGCTGGACGCCAGCTTCTGGGCGGCGATCAGCAACCACGAGTACGGCGCCGACACGTTCACGCGCATGGATCGCCAGCGCATCAACGTGTGGATGGCGGCCTGCTACGCGCAGCTGGACGCGCCGGATCTGCTGTGACGGCGCGCCGCTAGTGCGGCCGATCAGAACTGACTGACGGCGCCGGAGGTGCCGAAGGCCACCAGCTCCATGGTGGTCGGCTTGTCGACGCCCTTCGACTTCACCATGCCGGACAGGGGCACGGAGGGGTGCGACCACGAGTCGGAGACGCTGCGGAAGCCGGCCCACTGGGCGTCCGTACGCACCCGATAGCAGCCGCTGAAGTGACCGGCCGCCACCGTGGCGTCCTCCTGGGGCATGCCCTGCCAGTTCACCACCAGCATGGCGACCGCGCTCTTGTACATCGACTGCATCATCGGCATCACGCCGGGCGGCAGCTCGTTCACGCGGCCCTTGCTGTCCTTCATCTTGAAGGCGCGCACCTCGACCTGAGACGGGTCGGTGCGGCTGCCGAACGCGACCACCATCTGCTGCATCATCTTGCCCGTGTAGCCCTCGTGCACCGTCTCGATGACGAAGGCGTCGCCCTCCTGGCGCAGGATCTTGTAGGTGATGAACGACGGCTCCCCCTTCTCGTTGACCAGCTTGTGCTGCGTCCACTGCCCGGCGGCCAGCGGCATGGGCACGAAGCCGGTCGGGGCCGGGAACGAGTCGGTCGAGGCGTGCAGCGCGGCCACGCGGCCGTCGACGTCGGCCTTGGCGGCCGCGTCGATCGAGGGACCACAGCCCGTCGTCGTCAGGCTGGCCAGGGCGGCCAGCCCCGCGACCAGCAGCAGGCGCGGCACGAACGAGAACAGTCGAACCGGGTTTCCACGATGGAGACGTACGCTCATGCGGCGCATATTGCCTGGCTCAAACTTGCAAATCAAACGCGGCGGCGCGTTTCAGGTGGACGGGCGCCGTTCACCACGCCAGACGGAAGCTGGACGTGTAGCCCGCGGCGGTGCCGCCGTTCACGAACCACTGGGTGTAGCCCAGACGGATGAACCAGCGAGGGAGCGGCGTGCCTGTCGGGGTGATGGGGAACGGCCCCAGCGCCGGCCCCAGCGCCCCCACCTCGATGTCGAGGCCAGCGTCCACGGACAGGACGCCGTACACGTGAGGCATCGGTTTGCCGTCGGGTGGCGGAGGCGGATCGAGCGAGACGAGGAGCTGTCCTTGCCCCCCTGCGAACAGGCCCAGGCGGCGCGGGTCGTGGTCCGGGCCCCATTCGAGCAAAGGGTAGGCGACGTGGGCCGCCAGACCGCTGCCCGCGAACGACGACGTGGGCGACGTCAGGCTGCCCTGGATCTGCACCAGCATGGCGGAGGTGAGGTCGACATCCAGCAGCACGCGACCCTGACGGCGCAGGAACGTGATCTCCGAGGCCAGCCCGGTCATCTTGGCCGTTCCCCCCAGCAGCGAGATGCTGTCGAGTCCCAGCATCACGCTCGATTTGCGGGCGGGCAGCGTCCAGCGCAGCGTGCCGCGCGCTGGATCGGCCAGCACCAGGCGCATGGGGCGACCGTCCGGACCCGGGAATGTGAGCACCACCCGCCGCTGGATGTCGCTGCCGGGATACTTGTATCCGCGAAACAGCGCCCAGATACGCAGCGTGCTGCCCGGGGGCAGGGTGAGCGGCTTCGTCTCCAGCAGGTCCTCGCCCACCTCGCCCGGGAACGTGCCTGCCGCGCCGGCGCCCAGCGGCAGCGAGAGGGTTGTCTGGGGCGCCTCGACGTCGAGCTCCAGCAAGCAGGTCAACGAGGTGATGTTGAAGTCGCGGGGAACGGTCGAGCTGTTCACCAGGTCCAGCTCCACCACCAGCGCGGTGTCCTCGCGCAGGCCGCCCCAGGGGACGTCCTCGGTCAGCAGCAGCCGATGCACGTCGACCTTCAGCGCGCCGGGGGCGTCCACGCGCAGCGGCTGGGTGGGATGTACCTCGACGAAGGTGGTGCCGCACGCGGCCAGCGTCAGCAGGAGGAGCGCGGGAACGAACGCCAGCGCGGGCCACCGGCGCGCGCGGGCGCAACCGGTGCGAATGGGGCGGAGAGTGGACAGTTGGTTCATGAAATGTCGGCGCAATCCAGCGCGCTCACGGCGCAACCCAACGCGCTCACGGCGCAACCCAGAATGTCCGGCTGTCCCACGAGGTGCCGGCGCGCTCGTCGCGAACCACCACCCAGACCGTCACCCGGCCGTCCGCGGGCAGGTCCGCCGCCTTCGGCGGGTGGTATTCACTGTCGAGTGGCACGCGTCCGTTCGCTGCCGTGAAGACCGGCGACAGCTCGCTCTGCCGGCTGTCGGGCGAGAACGTCCCCGCCGTCGCGTAGAACTGAAATGTCAGGAGCTCGCGCGGCACGTCCACCGTCTCGATGACGTCCGTCTGCGTGTTCCGCACGCGCAGCAGGTAGCGCTCGGCGGCGTCGGGCGCGGGGACGGGTAGCAGGAACAGCTTGTCGTCCCCCGACAGCGACAGCGTCGGAAGAGCGTCGGGATAAGGATCCATGGGTTCACCGGTGGTCGCGTTGCGATGGCGGAACAGCTGCAGGTCCAGCAGGCGCGGGTTCTGGTTGGGAAGCTGCGGCTGGGTGAACGTCGCGGGCACCTCGTCGGGTGGCAGCAGCGGCCAGTACACCACGCGCTTCAGCACGCGCGCGCTTTCGCCGCCCAGGGCGAACGTCAGATCGACGATGGCGTCCATGCCGAAGTCGCGGTCGTTGGCGATGGCCGCGTCGATCTCCGGGTCGCCGCTGTTCGCCGGCGAGAAGAACAGGCCCAGCTGGGCGGGCGTCAGCCCGAACGCCACCTGCGGGTGGTATTCCAGGGCGGACACCGGTGCCGCCTCCCCCGGCTGACCGGCGGCGGGCAGCGGCGTGGCCGCCAGCGCGCTGTCGAGCGGCGGCGGCAGCGCCGACGTGGCCGCCGCCTCGGGGCAGACGCGGCTCTCGTGACCGGCGAGCGGCTGCAAGGTGCTGAGGTAATCCGGGCACGCTTGACCGGTGAACGTCAACGTCGCGCCCTGTCCCTGCGGATCGACGACCAGCGCGGTCAGGGTGGCCTGCAGGGCCTGGGGCGCCACGCTGTCGGGCGCGGCGAGGGGAACCAGGAAGCCGGCCGGCTCGGCCCGCACCGCCAGCACCCGCAGATCCTTGACGGTGGTGACGTCGTCCAGGTTGCCGCAGCCGGCGAGCGCCAGCGCCGCCAGCCAGGTCAGCTTCATCGGCGCCCGCATCAGAACAAGCCTCGCACGCCGATGATGGGCAGCAGGGGCAGGCCGCGCAGCGGCGCCGACCCGCGGCAGCGGTAGTCGCGCAGCGTCCCCTCGGGATTCTGGGCGTTGGTGACGTTCTGGACGTCCACGTAGGCGCCGAACTGCCAGGTGTTGAACGTCCACAGCCGCTCCGCGCGCACGTCCAGCTGGGTGAAGGTCGGCTTGCGGATGCCGTTCGTGGGTCCCGCCTGACAGGCGTACTGGCCGCTGTCGGCGTCGAACGCGCCTTCCGTCAGCGCGGTGTCGGGCGCCCCGGTCACCAGACGGAAGCGCGAGCCGAAGCGCCACGCCCGCCAGGCGTAGCTGCCGACCGCTATCAGGTTGTGCGTCTGATCGAAGTCGGTCGGATACCAGCGCGCCGCCGCCGGGCTGGCCTGCAACGTTCCCGTGCCGGCGTTGCCCTGGGTGGCGCTGTCGACCGCGTACGTCGTCTGCTCCGACCGCGACAGCGTGTAGGCCAGCCAGCCGTAGAACCGCTCGGTGAACTGGTGCTTCAGGATCAGCTCCATGCCGTACGAGCGCCCCTTGCCGCTGGCGTCGAAGCGGGCGGGGCCGGCGACGGGGACGGCCTGGTTGCGCCGGCTGACGTAATAGAAGGTGGTGTCCAGCGAGATCTTGGGCGTGATTTGGTGCACGAAGCCCAGGGAATATTGATCCGCCGTGACGGGGGGCAAGGTGGGGTTGCCAAACTCGGAGTTCAGCAGCTGCGGCAGCTGCATCTGGTGGAAGATGCCCACGCCGGCTTTCCACGTATGGCTGGGCGTCATCTTCCAGCGCGCCGTCAGCCGCGGATCCAGCGTGAAGCGGTCCTGTCCCGAGGCGCGCCCGTAGTCGCCGCGCAGGCCGGGGATCAGCGTGATGCCCGCGCCGGGCTCCCAGACCGCGTCCGTGTACAGCGCCGCGCCCAGCGTGTCGAGCGGGATGTCGCGCTGCTGGTACATCGGGATGGTCTCGCCGTACAGGCGGCTGTCGGGCGGGACGGGCAGATGAAAGAACAGGGTGTCCCGGCGCAGCTCGCCGTCGACGCCCAGCCGCCAGGTGAAGCGTGAGCCGAACCCGCGCGACAGCTCGTCGCGCAGCGCGAAGGTGTTGGCGGATTCATCGATGTCAACTCCGCCCGCGGTCAGGCGATCACGCTCGTGCCCGTACGCGGGCGACAGTCGATTCGCCCAGCCGTGCGCGGCCGCCGTCCATACGCCGATCACCTTGTGGAAGCCGGTCTCCGAGTTCAGGTTCAGGTTCCCCTCGACCGGATCGTTCGAGATGACCCGCAGCGTGTCGTTGCTGCCGAAGGCGAACAGGGCCAGCTTCCCGGCGCCCAGCTCGCGGTGCACGGTGGCCTGGTAGTCCCAGAACACGGGCGAGACCGACGCCGTGGCGGTGCTGGGGGTCGCCGCGGCGAGGACGGCGTCGATGTACGACCGGCGCGCCGACAGCGAGCCGCTCCAGCCGGCGCCGAGCGGCGCCTCGATGTACGCGGACGAATCGAGGAGGTTCAGGTCCGCCTGGGCGTGCACGCGGGGCGTGTCGTCGGTCTTCACCCCCACGTCGATGATGCCCGCCGTGGCCCGCCCGTACCTGACGCCGAAGTTGCCAGGATAGAAGTCGATGTGATCGATGAGCTGGGGCGCCAGCACCGAGGGCCCGGCCAGGAAGTGATACAGCAGCGGCACCGGGTGCCCCTCGATGAACACGCCCGAGTCCAGGGGCGAGGCGCCGCGGATCACCAGCAGGCCCAGGCCGTAAGGCGTGCGCGCCACCCCGGGCAGGCTCTGCACCACGCGCAGCGGATCGCCGAACGTCCCCGGCACGGTGGTCAGCTCGGGCTGGGCCAGCGTGTAGCGAGTGACCGCCTGATTCGAGGGCGTCGTCTTCACGGTCGTCTGGTAGCTGGTCCCCTGCTGGCGGGCCACCAGGCACGAGACCTGGGCGGGCTGGTCGGGACGCGCGTCGGCCGCGCTGACGTCACGCACGCACGCCTGGTGGCGCGGCTCGGTGGCGACGATGCGGAAGGCGACGCCGGGCTGTCCCTTGATCGCGAATCGGCCGTCCCGATCGGTGACCCCGCCGGCCAGCGCCGGCTGCTCGATCCCCTCGGCGCTGCGCGGGACGATCGACAGCTCGACGCCCGCCAGCGGCTCGCGCGTTCCCTTCTCGCGGATGATTCCCGTGGCGACCACCGCGGTCGGCGCCGGTGCCGGTCCTGGCGGCGCCCCGGCCTTCGCGTCCTGTCCCGCGCGTTCGGGGTCAGCCGCGGGGGCCGCGGTCCCGGGCAAGAAGTGCAGCGTGTATTCGATGCGGATGGGCGCCGGCTTTCCGTCGACCTCGGCGGGGGAGAACTGGTACTGCAGCATGGCGGCCTGCGCGGCCTCGTCGAACCCGTGACCGACCGGCCGGGCCACCGCCACCGCCGTCACCCGCCCCGCGGCGTCGAGATCCACCACCATGGTCACGTCCGCCGCGGCGCGAGCGGCCAGCGCCTCGGGCGGATAGACAGGCTCCACCGCCTTCACCACCACGGGCGGCCTGGTCAGCGTCACCGGCGGGGCCGGCGCCGGGGCCGGCGGCGCCACCCCCTGGCCCAGATCCTGGGCGCGCGCGAAGGGACCGGCCAGCCCCACCAGCAACAGTCCGACGACGACGGCACGCACGCTATCTGACCAGCTTCGCACGGACGCGAAGGGAAGACCCGGGTATCGGGCGCGGGGTTGCCCGTTTCCCGGCGTCGCCCCTCAGCCGACGACGCCCGTCAGCTCGTGGGCAAGCAGCTCATTCGCCCATCACCCCGGGGCGCGGGCGGGACCGGGCGTGCTCAGCTCACGCCGTTCAGCGCGGCGGGGACCACCTTGCCCCCCGCCGACGAGGTGAAGTCGGCGTCCAGCGCGCTGGAGGGGATGCCCAGCGCCACGCCCAGCGTGCGCGCCATCGACACCATGGTCTGGGAGGCAGGGATGTCGCCGCCCGACGCCGCCGTGCCGTCCGCCGACTTGATGTCCGAGGCCACGTAGCCGGACGAGGTGGCGCTGATCCCGCCGATCACCGAGGGGGCGATGTTCTTGCCGATCAGCACGCCCACGTTGTGGTTGCCGTAGTGGTCCCGGCCCGCGCGCGAGGTGACCTTCGAGATGCCGTTCAGGTTGCGCCCGAACACGTTCATGGTGGCGAAGGTGACGCTGTCGGCGATGTTCAGCGACGCCATGGCGTCCATGACGGTCTGGATGGCGGCGATGCCGCTCACGTGCTGATCGGCCTCGGCCTGCAGGTTCTGGTCGCTGTGGTTGTCGCCACCGAAACCGATGTGGATGGTGGCCACCGGCGTGACCTTGGCCGAGAACAGCGCCGCCGCCGCCAGGGCCTGGCCCTTCACGTCGTCGGCCGTGATGGCGTTCAGCGTGGTGCTGAGCGCGTCGGCCAGGGCCCGCACCTGGGTCTGGCTGTTCGCCAGCGCGTCCAGGAACTGCGCCTGCACCGACGTGGCGTCCTGCTTGGCCAGGGTGTTCAGCTTGTCCAGCTCCATGTCGCGCATCGCGCGCAGCTTCACCAGCGCGTCGTTCTTCGACCCGGTCAGCAGCGTCTTCAGCTGCGTGGGCGAGATGGACGGCAGCGTGCGCCCGCCGTAGCTGACCAGCTCGGCAGCGTTGCCGTGCGCGCCCAGCGCCACCGGCTCGGCCTGGATGGTGCCCAGGCAGGGGGCCAGGTGCTTCGCGTAGGCCGAGATCATCATCTCGCCACCGGTGGTCGCGCCCTGCAGCTTCATCACCTTGGGCTGATCGCCGTGCGTCGTCGACAGCGTCATGTGGTGGAAGAAGGACGTGCGCGCCAGCGTGGCCGCCTTCAGCTGCCCCTTGGCCGAGCCGTCCTTGCTGGTGACGGCCGGGTCGGCCCAGGGCAGGGCGGCCCCGTAGCTCTTGCTGCCCAGCATGACGGCCGTCTGTTCGACCTCCGTCTGCTGGGGGTGGATGGCGTCCGTGTTCTCGTAGGTGCCCGGACAGTTGCAGTTCACCGGGTCGCCGTTGAAGGACGTGCTGACCACCAGGAACTGCGTCTTGTCCTTCGCGTCGATCATGCACTGCAAGGTCTGGGCGTTCGCCCGGCGCGGGTTCACCAGGAACCAGGCCGGCAGCCCGGTGGCCAGAGCCCGCAGGCCGAGATAGCCGGAGCCGGCCAGGCCACCCAGGAGCGCATCACGTCGTTTCAACATGGTCGTCTGCCCCTTCCTCAGAGTCCGAACGAGAGCGACGTCGGCGATTCACACGCCAGCACGAAGGTCGAGCGCAGGGCGTTGGTCGCCGTGTTCTTCGCGCCCATCACGGCGCTGTAGTGCTCTTTCAGGACGCCCAGCGCGTCGCCGTAGTGACTGGCCGAGGGCGGGTAACCCATGATGTCCGTGACCATCTTGGCCATGGCGCCCTGGGCGTCGCTGCTGGCGAACACGCTGGTGCCGCTGCTGGCGTCGACCACCTGGGTGGCCACGTTCTCGCACAGCATCTCGGTGGCGGCCCGGAAGAACAGCGTGGGGTCGGACGCCGTCACCGGGATCTCCGACCCGCGCGAAAACGCGTCCGCCGGGATGGCGGTGGCGATCTTGATGGTCGTGTTCTGCGCCGAGGTGGGCAGCGGCGCCGACAGCGCGCAGACGTCCAGACCCAGGCGGCTCTTCAGCGAGGCGCAGAGCTGGTCCTTGCGCGCGATGCTGACCAGCACGCCGCCGTCGGTGAAGGTGTCCGTCTGGGAGGCGCCCGTCACCAGCGGGGACGAGAACAGCTCCTTCACCAGCGAGGGGAAGTTGTAGTTGCTGGCCTCGAAGTCGTGGGCCACCCGCCGGAACTCGGGGTCGGACTCCACGCAGGCGGTGGCGTTCGCGAAGTAGCACAGCTTCTGGGTCATCGACAGCGCGAAGCGATTGATGGGCTGGTTCGAATCGCTGTGGTCGACGTTCTGCTGCAGCAATCCCCCCAGGTCGGCCATGCTGGCGCCCATGGCGTTGACGCTGCCGAAGGCCAGCAGCCCGCCCGTGCTGGACGGCCGCGGGTTGGCGGCGGCGCCCGTGAAGCTGGCCTTGGCGGGGAAGTCGTTGCGGTCGTTGAAGTCGAACTGGCTGGCCCAGAACTGCCGCAGCGGGTCCAGGCTCTTGTGGCAGCCCACGCACTCCGAGCCGGCCACCGAGTGCGCCGAATCCAGCCCGGCGGCGCTGAGGGGGACGATCGAGTTGGCGGCGCTGAACGACTGCCCGTACGCCACCAGCAGGGTCTGGTTCGCCGTCACCCGGTGCTGGTTGCTGTCGTTCGTGTTCCACAAGGCGAGAAAGGCCGGTGTCGTGTAGTAGCCGAAGCGGGGCAGCTTCAGGGGCAGCTCCGTGGTCTTGCGCAGCGTGGGCAGGTCGAAGGGCTGGATGTAGCTCTCGCCGCTCTGCAAGGGGCGGACGGTGACCAGCGACCAGTCCGACAGATCCGACGTGGTGAAGTAGGGCTTCGACGGGTGCTCGAAGCAGGTCGTCTGCTGCACCGCCTCGAAGGGATAGCGCGGCGTCATGCCCAGCATGCGCTGGAACAGCATCGCGTAGCCGCTGTTCATGGCGTAGGGCACCGCCTGGCCCGCGCCGTTCATGCCGCCGCGGCAGGTGTTGAAGCCACCGCCCCCGCCGGTGGGCAGGCCCGTGCCGCCGTTCGCAGGCGGCATGTCGTCGAACGTCAGGTAGTTGGGGCTCTGCGGGTTGATGACGTCCTCGATGGGGATGGGCGTCGCGCCGCTGTAGTCCACGCGCCAGGCCAGCTTCTGGCTGTTGCCGCCGGTGAAGGCGTACGGCTGGTCGTTCGGCATCTCGATCTGCAGGTACAGGCTCTTCAGCGCCGTCGTCATCATGAACTTGTTGGTGGTCAACACGTTGGTGAACGGCTGGCCGCTGGCCACGATCTGCCAGGCGGTCAGGGCGAAGCTGTCCTGAAGGTTCTGCACCAGCCGCGCGAAGGCGTCGTCGCCCACGGCCGAGGCGCCGATGGGGCCGAAGTCGAAGCCGCCGTTCTGCAGCAGCTGCGGCTTGAAGTCGTCCAGGGGGCTGAACGACGTCTGCTGGAAGGTGTTGCGGAAGAAGAAGACCATCTTGTCCTGGAAGCGCGGCTGGAACTGCGGGTCGTTCATCCAGGTGTCGATCAGCTGCTGCAGGCCCGCCGCGCCCATGGCCGTGACCAGCGAGACGTCGTCGTCGGTGGGGGCCACCCCGGTGAGCAGGTTCTTCACCTTGCGCACGGCGGTCTGCGCGGATGCCGGCTGAAAGGGCTGCGGGGGCTGGGTGATGGGGCCACCATCGATCATGGACGCGCCGCCCGAGCCACTGCCGCCCGAGCCGCCCGCCTGGTTGTGGCCGCCCGAACCGCTGCCCTGGCTCGCTCCACCCGTCCCCGGGCCGGCCCCGCCCGACCCCTTCTGTTCGCGACCGCCCGAACCGCTCTGATCGGCGCCCGGGGAGCCCGTGCACGCGCCGGCGCCAGCCGTCGCCAGTCCGACCAGCACTACCGCAACGGAACGCCTCATCATGGCTGTGGCCTTTCTGGTCCTGCCTCGCGCGCGCGAAACGACCGGCGAACGGTTCGGGGGAAAACGGTCGGCGAAACTGGGGGGGAGCGTTCGGAGACGTTCGGGGGAACGGAGCGCCCACCCCGTCTACGACGGGTGTTGGGCAGCCTGATTGTGGGATGCCGCACGCGAATCCATCAAAAAATTCGCTGGCCGCAGAGCGACGACAGCGCGTCGCGTGAGCGTGTACGTGCCTGCCGGCGCAGGTGGGCGCACCTCCGCCAGCCGGGTGGCGACGACTTCAGCGCGAGCTGATCAGGGCCAGCGCGGCCGGTCGGGCGCGCTCGACCAGATTCTCGATCACGCCCGGCGCCAGGCCCAGCTCGATGAGGATGGGCTGCTCGCTGAGCAGGATCCCCGGCGGCTCGGCGTCCGGCAGGATGTACTGGGCGGCGACGTCGGCCGCCGCGACCAGGTGAGCGGCCAGATGGGTCTTGCCGCCGCTGCGATAATCGTGATGGAAGAGGGCGGCGTCCACGACCCCGGAGGGCAGCTTCCACGAGCGGCAGATGGCGCCGCCGGCGGCGGTGTGGTGGGCGTGGATCCGCTCGCGGACCAGGTCGCCCTCGGGCGCGGCCCAGATCGCGGGGGTGACGATCCCTTCGTGAACGGCGCGCTCCAGCAGCACCAGCGTGCCGATGTCGTGCAGCAAGCCCGCCAGGAAGCCGTACTCGGACTCGGCGCCCAGCGCGCGCGCCAGCAGGCGTGCCACCGACGCTGACGCCAGCATCCGCTTGCGCATGCCCTCGACCTCGGCGGCCAGGCCGGGCACCCGGAACATCGTCGAGTTCGCCACCACCATCATCACCACGTCGCGGACGGCGTCGAGGCCGATGCGCACGACGGCGTCGCGCACGCCCAGGATGGGCATGCGCGGCGCGAACATCGCCGAGTTGGCGACGGAGACCACCTGAGCACTGATGAAGGGATCGCGGGTCAGCGTCCGCTCCATCGTCTCGGCGCTGGCGTTCGAGCGGCCGCACAGCTCGATCACCTCGGCGGCCACGTCGGGCAGCGTGCGGCGCAGGGCCTTCGGGTCGCTGATGATCTCCTCGGCCAGGTGATCGATGCGAACGGCGATGGTCTGGCCGATCGACACCGCCATCGTGACCCGCCCGTAGACGCCGCTCATGCGCGCCGCGGGCGGGGCGTAGGTGCCGCTCGCGCGTGGCTCCTGCGGGGGCGGATCGCTCCGCGTCGTGTTCGTGACGGGGGTGGTCCGCTGCGTCTCGTCCAGAGGCATGTCAGGTGGCTCTTCGACGGAAGAAGCGGGGAACCTGAGAAGATCCCGGCGAAATCTCGCGTCGCCGCCGGCGCCCGTCAATCGAATGACACGGCCCTGGCGGCCGTCATGCCGCTGACGCTCGGGCGTCAGAAGGCGCCCGGTTTCAAGCGGTCGAAGGGTGACCTCCGGGCGGTACGGCCCTTGCTTCGTGAGTCGGCCGGAGGCAATCGATGAGCGAAGCGGCAGCAGAGACCCCGGGGGACGTGGTACCGGCGAAGAGTGGCAGCAAGGTTCTTCCCATCATCTTGGTGGTGAACACGCTCCTTTTGACCGGGGTACTGGTGTTCGTGATGAAGCGCCCCTCGGCCCAGGCCGCCGGCAAGTCCGAGCACAGCGAGAAGGCCGAGAAGGCCGAGAAGTCCGAGCACGGCGCGAAGGCCGAGCATGGCGAGAAGGGCGAGCACGGCGAGAAGGGGGAGGGCGAGCAAGATCCGGACGGCCCGGGCCCCACGATGCGCCTGGATGGCTTCATCGTGCAGGTTCGCTCGGCCGACGGTGACCGCTACGCCCACCTGACCGTCGAGATGGAGATCGGCTCCGAAGGAGACAAGAAGGCGTTCGAGTCGCGCATGCCCCGCATCCGCGACGCCGTCATCGGTTACCTGTCGGATCGCACCGAGGACGAGCTTCGCGGCAGCGAGGGCCTCCAGCAGATGAAGGAGGCCCTGACGAAGAAGATCGACGAGATCGTGCCCGGCCATCGGGTGCGCGGCCTGTTCACCACCGAGTTCATCATCCAGTAAGGGAGCCGCCCCGATGTCTTCGCCCCTCGATCAAAGTGAAGTCGATGCGCTCATGGCGGCCATCCAGGATGGCCGCGTCGCGGGGGACTCAGGCAAGGATCCCGACGCTCCGGTCGTCCCCTACGATCTGACCAGCCAGGACCGCATCATTCGCGGTCAGATGCCGACGCTGGACTCGATCAACGAGCGCGTCGCCTCGATCTTCGGCTCGAACCTGTCCGGGCGCACCCGCATCGACGTGCGGGTCGCGCCGGCGCCCTCGACGCTGATGAAGTTCGTCGACGTGGGGTCCATGTTCTCACCGCCGACTACCGTGTGGGTGGTGTCGCTGGGCGCCGGACACGGCCTGGGCGTGCTGCTGCTGGACGGCGCGCTGGGGCGGGCGCTGCTTTCGGGCGCGCTGGGCGACCGCAAGATCCGTTCGGACGGGCGCGGCGACGCCCCTGCGCCCGAGCAGCCGTCCGAGTTGACCAGCGTCGAGCGCGGCGTGCTGAAGCACCTGCTGGGCATCTTCACGTCGGCCATGGGCGATGCCTGGGTCGAGATCCTCCCCTTCCGACCCGAGGTGCTGCGGTTCGTGTCGGATCCGCGGATGGCCATGGTGGCGCCCCCCTCGGATCTGGCCATCCTGTGCAGCTACGAGGTCAGCGGGGCCGTGAACGGCCGCCTGCAGATCGCCATCCCCTATGCCACCGTCGAGCCGGTGAAGAAGTTGCTCACGTCGCCGCCCCGGCCGGGCAGCAGCGTCGACGCGCGCTTCTCGGCGGCGCTGGCCAAGGACCTGGAGAACGTCCCGGTCGAGCTGCGCGTCGAGATGGGGCGCACCAGCCTCAGCTTCTCGCGCTTGCTGGACCTGAAGGTCGGCGACCTGCTGGTCCTCGAGTCCAGCGAGGCCTCGCCCTTGCCGGTCTACGTGCAGGGGCGCCGCAAGTTGACCGGTTCGCCCCGCGTGGCGGGCGGCAGCCTGGCCGTCGCCATCGACAAGGGCCTGTCCGCGCCAGGCCCCGCCAAGAGCGCGGGGGCCAAGTCGTTTACCGTCCCCAACGCTTCCCGCTGATCCCCGCCTCTTCGAAAAGGAGCACCACGCATGTCGACCGACGCCGAATCCCCCCCCTCCGGAGAACGCCGCATGGACCTCCTGCTGGACGTTCCCCTCGAGCTCTCCGTCGAGCTGGGGCGGGCGCGCATGACGATCCAGGATCTGCTGGGCCTGGGGCCCGGTTCGGTCATCGAGCTGGACAAGGTCGCCGGCGAGGCCCTCGACATCCTGGTCAACGATCGCCTGGTGGCGCGTGGTGAGGCGGTGGTGGTGAACGACAAGTTTGGTGTGCGCATCACCGACATCGTCAGTCAGTCCGAGCGCGTGGCGCGCCTGAGATAAGGCGCGCTCGCCGGCCGGCTCCTTGCCGTCCTCGTCCTCGCCGCCGTCTTCGTGCCTGACGAAGAGCGGCAGGGGAGCGGGGACGGCTGCGCTCGTCGTTCGGCTGCCGGGGCGGCGCCGACGACGGCGGAAGCGTGCATGAGCCGTGACTGTCGGGGACGTGGCGCGGCCTGGCACGGAAGGTGCTGTTTCCCCCGCCGAGACACGGATTGAGTCAATCCGTTGACGCGAGCGGAAGAGGAGAAAGGTACCCCGTCATGATCCCGAGCCTGCTGTTGTTGTCTGCCAGTGTGGTCGCATCGCCCGTGATCCTCTCGGAGGTGAAGGCGACGCGCGAGGCCGGTCATCTACGCGTCGAGGTGCGGGCCGACGGGGGAATAGATCCCGAGGCCGCACGCACGCGCATCGATCAGGGCAACCTGTACCTGTTCCTGGGCGGCACCCGGGTGAAGGCCGACAATCGCGCCTGGAAGCTGGATGAGGGCGTGGGAGAGATTCGCGCCCATCGTCATCACACCGAGACCGAGCTGGACGTTCCCCTGCTGGGAAATGGCTGCTCTGGCCCGGTCGAGCTGCAGGGCAGCGCGACCGGGTTGACCGCGCTGGTGGGATGCGAGGGGGCCGCGGTTCCGGCGGCGCGCGCGGCCGCGAAGGACAGTGTGCCGGCAGTGAAGGCGGCGACCATCGAGAAGGCGGCGCTCCGGCCCGCGCCCCCCGCCCGCGCCGGCCAGACGAGCCCCAAAGAGAGTCCCCCGGCGAGCGCTGCTGCCGCTGAGCCGGCGCCCAGAGCGACGAGCCCGGCTGTCGAGGCCGTGCCGCCGCCTTCCAAGACCGCCGTCGCGGCGACGGAAGCGGCGGCGCTGAAGAATCTGGTCGCGCTGCCCCCCACCGACGACGAGGAGGGCGCCGCCGCGAAGACCGCCGACCCGGCGACCACGGCCAAGGACTCGACGAACGGCGCGACGAAGGAGCCGGCGAAGGAGTTGACGAAGGCTGACACCGTCGCGGAGGCGATCAAGGCGCCGGCCACCGTCATGGAGACGAAGACCCCCGCGCCGAAGTTCGAAGTGCCGGCCGCCCCGTCCGAACCGACCCCGGCCGCGTCGGTGGCGCCTTCCGGTTTCCGCGCCGTGGGCATGCCGGCGCTGTTCCTGGCCGCGCTGGCCGTCGCCGCCTACGTCTTCGCCCGCAAGAAGCGCGGACTGGGCAGCACCCGCCGCATTCAGATCCTCGAGACCGCCAGCCTGGGCCAGAAGCGCTCGCTGGTGATCGCCAGGGTTGGTGACGAGACGCTGGTGCTGGGCGCCAGCGAAGCCGGCATCACGCTACTTCAGGCCGGGGATGGCACCGGCACCGCCGCGAGGCTGGCGATGCCGGCGCCCGCGCCGCTGGAGACCGCCGCCCCCGCCGACAAGGCGACGTCGTCGATGAAGCTCGACGAGGTGGAGGTGCCGAACGAGATGGACCAGTCGCTCATCGACGCGCTGGCCGACGTGCCGGAACCGGACGGCATCGCGCCCACGCCGGCGCGCGGCTCGTTCCGCTCGATCGAAGGCGGCCTGGCGTCGCTGTTCGGTCGCAAGGCAGCCGCCACGGCCGCGGCCCGGGTCGAGTCGAAGACGGCGACCGCCGAGACGTTCGACGACCTGCTGGAGGACAGCGTCGAGGACCAGGAGCTGCGCCGCAAGCTGGCCGCCGGCATGTCCGCGAGGGTCCGTTGAGCCTGATGTCTCTGGCCGTCGCGGCCGCCCCCCACGCCGGCAGCTCCGGTCTGGCGGGCGTCGTCCAGGCAGGCGCCGATCTGGGAGGCCAGCTGGCCTCCGGCGCGCAGGGCGGTTCCAGCGCGGTGAAGATCTTCCTGCTCATCACCGCGCTGTCGTTCGCGTCGGCGCTGGTGATGTCGGTGACCTGCTTCACGCGCATCATCATCGTGCTGTCCTTCCTGCGTCAGGCGCTGGGCACGCCCCAGCTGCCGCCGAACCCGGTGCTGATGGGGCTGTCCCTGTTCCTGACCATGTTCATCATGTCGCCGGTGGCGACGCGCGTGCACCACGACGCGCTCGGTCCCTACATGGACGACAAGATCAGCGCCGGCGAGGCGCTGGAGCGCGGTGAAGGGCCCTTGCGCGACTGGATGTTGAAGCAGACGCGCGAGGAGGACGTGCGGCTGTTCTTCGAGATCTCCGGCCAGGCGCGCCCGGCGCGTGGCGAGGCGCTGCCCATGACGGTGGTGGTGCCGGCCTTCATGGTCAGCGAGCTGGGCACCGCCTTCCGGATGGGGCTCTACATCTTCATTCCCATGTTGCTGATCGACATCCTGGTCGCCTCGGTGTTGATGTCGCTGGGCATGATGATGGTGCCCCCGCAGATGCTGTCCTTGCCGTTGAAGATCGGGGTCTTCTTGCTGGCCGGCGGCTGGCACCTGGTGGTGTCGTCGCTGGTGAGGAGCTTCTGATGGGCGAGCTACCGGCCACCCTGACGCGCGAGGGTTTCATGCTGCTGTCGTCGACGGCAGGGCCCATCATCGGCGCGCTGCTGCTCGTCGGGCTGTGCGTGGGCATCTTCCAGGCGGCCACGCAGATCAACGATCCCGCGGTCGGCTTCCTGCCTCGCTTCGCCGTCGCCGTGCTGGCGGTGTGGCTGCTGGGTGGCTGGGTGCTCGAGCGCTACGCCACCTTCTTCAGCCACAGCCTCGAGCGGATGACGGGCAAGTAGGCGGGCGACGGCGGGCGACGGCGGGCGACGGCGGGCGACGGCGGGCGACGGCCGGGGTGCCCGCTCAGCGCGAGGCACCGTTACCGGCCGCCCGTGGCGCCGGCTCGTCCTCCACCATC
>Ga0070658_10000479_pt1 | contig 34657 bp, 41 predicted proteins | sample KBSC13metaG_FD_64664 | JGI IMG/M metagenome (GOLD analysis project Ga0070658, IMG submission 64664) | Corn rhizosphere microbial communities from Kellogg Biological Station, Michigan, USA - KBS C1-3 metaG | ecosystem: Host-associated > Plants > Roots > Rhizosphere > Soil ... | reverse complement strand
GGCTTCGTAACTGTCCAAGCGTTCGGCGCCCACGGCTAAAAGCGCCGATAGCAGGAGCGTTAGTCCGATAGCCGCAGCGATTGTGCGCCGATTGCGTCCAGACATTTTACCAGGAACACCGCCTTAAATTGCCCCGGCTAAGCTTGTTCCTGATATTCCGCCCAGAGTCGATAACCCCCCACGTCCGCCGGCGGCTCGCTTTGGCCGGCCCGGTTTCCGCGTAAGGCCTAGTGTCTATTGAACCGGCTCCATGTGAAGCCAAACAAGTAGCCCGCCGACGCTCCTACGGCTGCATATCCGTTTATCCCGACAAGGGTCGACAGAAGCGGTGCGACCACAGCAAGGGCGATTGCGGCAGGGAATGCTCGCCGTACCTGGTCCGCCAACCTGCCCTTGACGTGCGGTCCGTAGGTATCGTGCGCGTAGCTTGTGACGAACGCACTGGCGATTATTCCACCCATCTGCCAGCCGGGGCCAACTTCGGGCTTCGCCACCACGTCCGAAAAGACGAAGGCCAAGGCGTTCACCGCCAGCATGGGAGCGATAACCAGAACAGCTCGGTCCAGCAGCCGACTGCTCGGAATATTCTGCGCGCGGTATTTGGTCCCCATGCGGACCTAATAGGCCAAGACAGATATGCTGACAATCGCGCTAGGTGAGGCCAATCGACTGCGAAAAGAGCGAAGAGAAGGAGCGGTCGTCCTTTGCCAACGCAATGGCAAGGCTGATATGAAGGACCATGGATTTGCTCAGTGAGCTGCTTAGGCAGATTAAAACCCTGCCGGCCGTCTGGATGCCATTCGCGCTCTGCGTCGGTGTTGTGGCGATCGTCATATGGCGCGCGATGGATTGGCGCTACAATGGCATCATTGAACGACTACGCGCGGACGTCACTTACTTAGAGCGGGACGTAAGCCGCGCGAGACCCACCGTTCCGAACCTAGAACCGGTCACCCCGACGGTCGTAGCGCTGCAGGCGAGGAACGCCGAACTTGCTTCAACGGGGGACCGCGAGTTTTTGCCGTCCGGCCTCACAGCGGAATTCATTATGCGCATGCGCAAGGATTTGACGGGTGCCCAAGCCGACAAGATGACAGCAGCATATGTGGGGAAGTGGCTGCGGGTGTCGGGAACCGTGTTCAAAACCGCGTTCGCAGAAAACGAGACCTCTTTGGCTATCACCGTGGGCGACAGCGACAATCCTTTCGAGAGCCTGCGCAATCAGGTCACGCTTTGGTTCGAAGGAGAGGTGCCAGCAGTGGACAAGCTTCAGCCGGGAGAGGTCGTCGCCGGTTGCGGCCGCATCGAGAGCATTAGCTCCACGGGTTTCAACCTAGTCCAGGCCGAACTTAACTAACCCGCTCGCGCGGCGCCTTGCGCACAGGGGCCTATTAGAATCCGCCGAACCGACTCCAGGCGAAGCCGAACAGGTAGGCGGCTGAGGCGGCTACGGCGGCATATCCGTCTACCTGAGACGCCGAATCGCGTGCGCTCACAAATCGACTAAATTTGCCTCGGTGCTTACGCGGTGATTATTCCATGGGGGCGTTGTAGGCCGGAACATGGCGCATACACACGGCTAACCCATTGAGAAAGAATGGCGCGCCCGGAACGATTCGAACGTCCGACCCTCAGATTCGTAGTCTGATGCTCTATCCAGCTGAGCTACGGGCGCGTGAGGTCGCTCCCCCTAGATGAGCGACTGGGGCAGCGCAACCCCATCAGTTGCGCGATGTCCGGTGCGCGACTAGGGCGCCGGGGTGCGTTCGCCCAAGCCCCTCATCTTCGCGCTGATTTTCCTGGCCCCCGGCTGCGCGCGTCAGGTCGGCGCGCCATCTTTGTTGCCGCGCGCGGTCGAAAAGCAGCCGATCGAAATGCCGGTGAGCGAGGCGACCGAACAGCAGGGTCCCGCCGATCCCGCGCTCCAGGCGGCGCTCGCAAAGCAGATCGCCGCTGCCGAAGCGGGCGACAAGGCCTTCGCCGATCAGCGCGCTTTGGCCGACGCCGCGATCGCGCGCGCGGGAAACGCCGCGCCGGGCAGCGAGGGCTGGATCCAGGCGCAGGAAGCGATCACCGCGCTGGAAGCCGCGCGCACGGCGGTGCGCGACGCCGCCGTTGCGATCGACGCGCTGCGGGATGATCCCGCCAATGCCTCGACCGGCAGTCGCGCGGCGATTGATGCCGCTGCGGCGCGGATAGAGGCGATCGAGCAGGCCCAGACCGCGACGGTCGCGGCGCTGAGCGCCAAACTGGGTTAGGCGCGTCGCCTCATCGCGAACTCATAAACTACCACTCCTAGCATGACGGCTTAACGGCCGAGATTGGTGGTTTGTAGACCGGCAGCTATTGGCGAGAAAGCCAACGAAGCGGCTGTTACCGGCCGATCAATATCGCTTCTTCGGCCTCCCTATCCATCAGGCGAGCGATGCCAGCACGGAATGCGTCAAGGTCTGGGTAATTCGTGATGAACCACCCGGATGCACGGCAGCCAGGCTCATGTTCGTCAGCGATCACAAAGCGAGCCGCGAGGTCGCCACGCTTGTTCGCAGGCGCAATCTCAAGGCGAACGATCAAGTCCTCGCCTTCCTGCATGTCATAGCCCCATTGTGCCGAGATTGGATGATCTATCGTGATGGGAAAGGCACTCAGCGCCTCACCAAACTCCTTCACGTCCTGCCATTGAACCCAAAAGCCGCCTTTGCCTGAAAAGCGGTCGGTCTCTACTTCGACGGACAAGCGGCCGAAATCATCTCTCGGCTGCTTAGGATCGAAGAAGCTGGAGTCGTACTGATAACGAAGAGTAAGCTTGTTCATGGCCCTATGCTTGGCATTCGGCCGGAAGGTCTGCAATCAGGCATGTCGAGAACGCTCGGTAACGGCGACGTTTGGGTCGGAACCGGACGCGCCGTTTTTTTTTATGAAGCCCCGGCCTGGATCCCCGGCCGATCCGCAGCATAGACGATATGCCGGTTGAGTGGGTGGTTTTCCGGGAAAAGCGGATGGCCGAAATCGAGGTCCGGCCGGCGCATCATGCCGATCCGCTCCATCAGCCCCCAGCTGCGGCGGTTGGCGGGTACCGTCATCGCAATCACACGCGGCACGTCCAGATTGGCCCACGCCCAGCGCAGGCTGGCGAGCGCCGCCTCGCGCGCATAGCCTTTGCCCCAATCCTGCTGCCGCAGCCGCCAGCCTATCTCGATCTCGCCGGTGACCGGCGCCTCGCCCTCCTGCGCGATCTTGAGGCCGCAAAAGCCCAGGAAAGCGCTGTCGCTCTTGCGTTCGAGCGCCCAGAAACAATAGCCATTCTCCGCCTCGCACGCGTGGATCCGCGCGATTGCGGCTTCCACCTGCTCGCCCGTCGCGATGCCGCCCAGGCAAGCCATCACCGCGGGCGATTGGCACATTTCGAAAAAGGGGATGTGATCCGCGTCGCGCCAGCTCCGTAAGAGGAGGCGCTCCGTCTCGATCATCGCGCGAGCAGGCGCGCCGCATGCGCGGCATGATAGGTCAGCACGCCCGAACAACCCGCGCGGCGGAACGCCATCAACGTCTCCAGCACGAGCGCGTCGCGATCGCCCGCGCCGACGGCGACGGCGGCCTCCAGCATCGCATATTCGCCAGAAACCTGGTACGCGAATACAGGGACTTCGAACCGCTCCTTCACGCGCCGGATGATGTCGAGATAGGGCAAACCGGGCTTGACCATCACCGTGTCCGCGCCCTCGGCCAAGTCCATCGCCACCTCGCGCAGCGCCTCCTCGGCATTGGCCGGGTCCATCTGGTAGCCGCGTTTGTCGCCCTTGAGCAGCCCGCCCGAGCCGACCGCGTCGCGGAACGGCCCATAGAAGGCGGAGGCATATTTGGCGGCATAAGCCATGATCTGGACGTCGTGAAAGCCTTCGCCTTCCAGCGCGGCGCGGATCGCCCCGACGCGGCCGTCCATCATGTCCGACGGCGCGATGATGGTCGCGCCCGCGCGCGCCTGAACCAGCGCCTGGTCGACCAGGATCTTCATCGTCTCGTCATTGAGCACGCGGCCCTGCGCATCGACCACGCCGTCATGGCCGTGCGCGGTATAGGGATCGAGCGCGACATCGGTGAGGATGCCGATATCGGGCACCGCGTCCGCGACCGCGCGGATCGCCCGGCACATCAGATTATCCGGATTGAGCGCTTCCTCGCCGCGTTCGCTGCGCAAAGGACGCGGCGTATTGGGGAAGAGCGCGATGCAGGGGATGCCGAGGCCGGAGGCTTCCCTGGCGCGCGCGACGATCCCGTCGACCGACCAGCGCGACACGCCGGGCAAAGTCGCGATCGGCTCTTCCACGCCTTCGCCCTCGGTCACGAACAAGGGCCAGATCAGATTGGCGGGGGAGAGCGAGGTTTCGGCGACCATCGCGCGGCTCCACGCGGCGGCGCGCGTGCGGCGCAGGCGAAGTGCGGGGAAGGAAGCGTGACTCATGATTGGCGCGTGTAATGATTCATCCCTCACAGCGAAAGCATACACATAACCGTCACCCAGCGAACGCTGGGCCCCCTAGCATCCACCACCGCCGTCACCCCAGCGGAAGCTGGGGTCCATCTCCCGCACTTTCGATTGTGCCAGGCGGTCACGAGATGGATGCCAGCTGGGCTCGGGTCCCAGCAAAGTACTACTTTGCTGGGCGCCCTCCTGGGCATGACGGAAAAAGGGAAAAAGATGCGGCGAAATGAGCCACTTCGAGGGTCGAATCGCTTGCCTGGCCGCGGCCGTTAACGCATCTGTAGGGCGGGTGGAGTTAACCATGGCTTTTCACCCACTTGTCCGTTCCCGGGGGGGATCAAAGATGTTCGAGTTAGTTGCGCTTACCTATGGCGTCCTCGCCAGTTTCGTCATGGCCAGTGTCAACCGCAACCGCCGCCAGGCCCGCCGGCATCCGCCGCTCCTGCTCGGCTTCGGCTGGATGCTGATGGCATTTTCGGGAACCGTCGGCATCGGGCTGCTGGCTTATGTCGGCTATCACGCGCTGACAGGGACGCCTGTCGCGATCTGAGGGATGCAGCGCCTTCTTAGGCGGGACCGCGTCGTGACTCAGATCAGGTCGACCTGTGGCTGCTTGGTTGTCGGTGCCTCCTGCGCATATCGCAGAATCGCGTCGTCAATTGCTTTCCGTAACGTGAGCGTGCGAACAATTCCGGTTCCCATTGTTGCTTTATAGCCACCAAAGATCAGCGCCGCTTTCACGCGGTCGTCAGGGTCCTCCCGGCCATCATCGGCTAAAGCGGCAAGATAATCGAAGTTCTTCGAGTGATGGCTGCGCGGAGGCGGCATTTTTAGCGCGCGAAACTCATCCAAAATACCACCGGATAGATCGCTGATGGCGAAGAGTTTGAGATATAGCAGGCTTGTTACGAAACTTATGCCCGCCAGAACAAGGCCGGCCACAACATACAGCGCCGTTGCGATGAGCCCAGCCGATAGAGCGTTTCGATCATAGTCTGGAGTAAAGACGCGATCGTAAAGTACGCCCGCGCAAAATGCGACAGTGAGCCCCAAGAGGCACTGCTTCACCCACATCAGCCAAAAGCGCTTTCCCATCAGTAGACCTCCCCCGAAGCGGGCGAGGCGTAACACGAAAAGCTGCCATCGGTTAGGCCGGGCCAATTCAGCGCGATGAATCGCATTAAATTAGCCCGGATATGTCGCCCGGAAAGCTCCCCAAACACATCACGATAAAATGTAAAAAATGTTTGACACGACCTTGCGGCCGCTGCATCCATGTCAAACATTTTTGACACGGAGTCGCGGCAATGTCCTTCCGCTACAAAAGCGCCTTATTATCGCTGATCAGCATGGCCCTGGTTTATGGCTGCTTCTTCGTCAGCGTGATGGTCCAACGCCACGGCGACGGCCACGCCAACCCGGTGGTGCAGCTTGGCGGCGCAATCCTGGCCCTGGCGCTCATCCAGATCGTCGGGAACCTCATCATCGCGGGCACCTCGTCCGACAAATATAGCGCGCCCGACGAGCGCGAGCGCGCATTCGATCGCAAGGCGACGACGATCGGCTATTATGTCCTGATCGTGGGTGCCTTGGCGGGAATCGCGACCCTGCACCTTGGCTTCAGCGGGCCGGAGATCGGCTATGCCGTGCTGCTCGCGATTGTCGTCGCCGAATGCACGCGCCAGGCCGTGTTCCTGATCCTCCATCACCGCGCCGCCTGATGTTCCCCATCGCCAACAATGTCCGCGCCGAGCGCGAGGCGCGGGGAATGACCCAGAGCGAGCTCGGCGCGGCGATCGGGCTCACCCGGCAGACGATCGCCGCGATCGAGCAGCGCCATTATTCGCCTTCGCTCGAGGCGGCATTCCGGATCGCGCGACTGTTCGGGACCAGCGTCGACGCGCTGTTCCAATGGGACGAAGGCGTGTCCGGCTGAGGAGGTGAGAGTGAGAGAAGATCGCGCCCTGATTTCCCTCATGCTGGCGGCAAGCGACGCCCAGGCTGCCGTCCGATGGTATCACGATGCACTGGGCGCCGAAGTGATGTGGAGCCTCGGTTCGGTGGTGGGTCTGACCGTTCTCGGCGCGCCCTTCTTCGTCGGGGAGCCGTCCGGAAATGGTTGGGAGGCTCCCGAACGGCGTGGCCTGCCGACATGCCGGGTCGAATTGTTCTGCGACGACCCCGATTCCCTGATCGCCAAAGCCATCCAATGCGGCGCGACGGGCGGAACCGACCCGCCCCGAAACCATGAAACGCCATGGGGGCTGCATCGGCAGGGCAGCTTTGTCGATCCGTTCGGCCATCTCTGGCTGGTGGGCGACAAGAGCCCGCTGGATCAGCGCAGCAGACAATAAGCCCGCCCGAATGCAGGAGAGGAACCAGATGAAAGCCTATGTCGCCGTCTGCACCGCGATCTTCGCCTTGGTCGCGGTCGCGCATTCGATGGAATTGGCCAATGGGGGTGCCTGGCATCTGCGAGAGGCCGATTTCATGCTCTCCAGCCTGATTGTCCTGATCATGCTGGTATGGTCGATCCTGCTCCTTGTGCGCCAGCGGCGGGGGTGAAAAGGCTGTTCTGTTGAGCGGTCGGACGCTGGTTGGGGTCGCCGGCTTGCGCGCTGGGCATTGGGGGTGCCACTGTCGGCTTATGGGCGAGGTCATCAATCTCCGTCAGGTACGCAAGGCGCGGGACCGCAAGGCAGCCGAACGGGCGGCGGCGGAAGCGCGTGCGCTGCATGGGCGGACCAAGGCGGAGAAGAAGCTAGCAACTGCCGAGGCCGAGCGGCTCGCGCGCATCGTCGAACAGAGCCGCATCGTTGCGCCCACGCAAGATGATGGCGGGGCACGCTAACAGGCGTGTCGAACATGGCGGGATCCGGGGGCGGTCGGCACGCTCCGGCATCAAACGGCACTGCCGGCGCCGAAATCGAGAGTATCCGCCGCGCCCTGATGGGAGGAGATCGGCGTTCTATCGGGCTGGCCAATGCGCTGGCCGACACCATCAGCGAGTCGTCCGCGCTGTTCGATGCAACCATCGCGCTGCTTGATGATGCCGATCCCCGTGTCCGCATGAGATCGGCGGACGCAGTGGAAAAGGCGAGCCGGCGACGGCCGGATCTGCTTCGTCCGCACAAGCGCTGCCTGCTCGACCGGGTCAGCCTGGATGGGCAGCAGGAGGTGCGCTGGCATCTGCTGCAGCTATTGCCGCGGCTGGACTTGTCGCCTGACGACCGCGACGCAGCCTTTGCCCTGGCGGTGGAGAGTTTACAGCATAAGAGCCGTATCGTCGGCAGCGAGGCGCTAAGCGCCATGTTCGCCCTGTCCCGGGACTGTCCGGCGTTATACGCGGTCGCGCGCCGTCACGCCGAGCAGGCGTTGGACTCCGCGGCGCCGGCCATGCGCAGCCGTGCCAAAAGGCTTCTGGAGCTCGAACCGCCGAAATGATGCGCGCGCCATTGACAAATCAGAACAAAACATGTACAAACCGCCACGACCTCGGCTCTTTCTCACCTACGGCAGCAGCGACGCGGGCTGAACCGACCAGCCGTCGGACGGCGTGTCCGATCGCCCGCCAAAATCATCAAGTTTGAATCTGGTGTTTTTTTAATTTTCCCCTCCGCGAGGCGGCGCCTAAGCCCGCACCGGAGGAGGCGGAGTGGTTATTTCCAGCCGGGCGATATTTCCCGATTGCCCTCGCTTACGCGCACGGCTTGACCGAATTCGACGGTGAGCATGGACTCGCCCTTTTCGCCTATCACTTCGATATAATGCGTGAGGTCGATAGCCCCATGCTCCTGCGCGGACACGGCGACCATATCGCGGGCATATTTGACCGCCGCCGCCTGCGCCAATTCGAAGTTCGCGAATTCCTCGCCCTCCGGATCGGGAACATCCAGGAAGTTGCGAAGGTGGAAAAAGTAGCGGGGCATGCGGCATGCTTACGCCGCTCACGGAAGGCTTCCACCGCATAGGTTAGGATCGACCGCCGCGACTTTTCGGCTCTTTCTCACCCTCCGGCAGCGGCGACGCGGGCTGAACAAATCAGCCGTCGGACGGCGGTGTCCGATCGCCCGCCAAATCATCAAGTTCGTTTCTGGTGTTTTTTTAATTTTCCCCTTCGGCGGGCACCGGCAAATGGGGGGGCAGCGCGCGACCTCATTCAGACCAGTTCGGCTAGTCCCAGCAGCTCGAACAAGGCCGCGCGCGCGGCCTCGATTCGTGCCCACAGCGCCGGATCGGAAAGCTCGTGGGGGGCGATGCTTTCCGGCCACTGGGTTTCGATCAGGGCCGCGATCCGATCGAGCTTTGCGTCATCCACCAGGAAACGCGGATCCACCTTGGCGGGATCGGCCGCGACGCGCAGGCGCAGGCAGGCGGGGCCGCCGCCATTCGCCATCGATTGGCGTACGTCGACCAGTTCGAGCCGGCGGATCGGGCCATTGCCGGCGATCATCTCTTGTAGCCAGGTCCAGACCGATGGCGTCTCGCGGGCTTCGGCGGGCAGGATCAAGGCCTGGCCGCCCTCGGGCAAGGTCACCAGCTGCGCGTTGAATAGATAGGATGTGATCGCGTCGCCAAGCGGCACCGCGCTGGCGGGCACTTCGACGATCTGCACCTCGGGCAGCAACGCGCGAAGTTCGGCGTAAAAGGCCGCGGGATCGGCGAACGCCTGTTCGTGCGCAAACAGGGTAAGACCGTCCGCGACCGCGACCACGTCGTTGTGGAAGGCCCCAGCGGCAATCGCGGCTTCCGATTGCGCGACGTGGAGCGTGCGCTTTGGGTCGAGCCCATGCGCGCGGGCGATGGCGCGGCCGGCCTCGGCATGCTGGCGGACGGGGAAGCCACCCCCGGAGACGCCATGGACGAAGATCTCGACGCCCGGCTCACCGTGCGACGGCGCCAGCCGCATATGATTGGCCGCGCCTTCGTCGCCGAACGGCGGCGGCACCGGGCCGTGCACCGCGAACGCCGGATCGGCGAAGGCGAGCCGCAATTGTGCCAGCGTCTGCGGCCATTCATGGCTGCGGTGCGGCATCGTCATCAGATTGGCGACGGTGAGGTGGCAGCGCCCGTCGGCCGTATCGGCGGCGGGCGAGACGGTCGCGGCATTGGCCGCCCACATCGGTGAGGCCGACAGCGCCGCGGCGCGCATCCAGGGCTCGGCCGCGGCCGGATCGGTCGCGAGGCTGGCGAGCCAGGCGCGGTCGGGGCGGGGGTGCGGGAGGAAAAGACCCTGCACCAGCCCGAGCGCCAGATTGGCGCGCAGCTTGGCGATACCCTCCAACGCTGCCGCGCGCGGATGCGAGACAGTGCCGGCATTGCTGCTCGCGGCAAGGTTGCCTGGGCTCAGCCCCGCATAATTGTGGCTCGGGCCGACCAGCCCATCGAAATTGATTTCGCGGATCATGGGCCAGACCTACCCCACACCGTCAGTCCCGCGAAGGCGGGAATGTTACCGCGCCGCGTGAAGGACGGTGTCGCCGACACCCACGCGCAGCGCCTTTGCGCTACGCTCATCCACGCCGAAGCCCTCGTGGAACGAGACCTCGCCCATCGTCGCGCGGAAATCGTTGAGGCGTCCGGTCGACAGGATGGCGCGGTGGCCATGTTCGATGCCGATCTGCTCGATCGCCGCCTCGCCGGCGTCGCGGATCGTGCGGACGCGATCGGTCGGCGCGATCATGGTCGGGCCGCCGTCGAATATGTCGACATAGCCTTCGCTGGTGAAACCTTCCTCCTCCAGCATCCGCATCGCGGCGCGGCCGGTGGGGTGGGGGATGCCGATCACCGCGCGCGCCGCATCGGTCAGCATCGCCTGGTAGATCGGATGTTTGGGCATGAGGTCGGCGATGAACTGGTTGCCGTTGACCGCATTGAAGCCGTCCGCTTCGCGGAAGGTCATCCCGAAGAAGCGCCCGGCAAGCCCGTCCCAGAAAGGCGCATTGCCCGCCTCGTCGATCACGCCGCGCAACTCGGCGATCAGCCGGTCGGCGAAGCGCGCGCGGTGGCGCCGGATGAACAGATAGCGGCTGCGCGCGAGCAATAGGCCCAGGCCGCCTGCGCGATAGCGCGGATGGAGGAACAGCCCGCCCACCTCCGACGACCCCTCAAGATCGGTGACGAGCGTTAGCATGTCCGCGCGGATGGTACGCCCGAGCTCGGCCGAATGCTGTGTGACGACGCCCTGGCGATAGGAATAGAAAGGCTGGCTCGCGCCGACCTGCGCCATGATCTGGGCGGTTCCGGCGATACGGCCGGTCTCCAGATCCTCCATCATCAGCACGTAGAGATGATTGCCGGGCTGGTCCTCTTCCTCGGCGACCGCGGCTTCCGACCGCGCGAGCTTTGCCGCGAGCGCGTCGCGATCGGCGGGCAGGTTGGTGAAGCCGCCGCCGGCGAGCTTCGCCATCTCGTAAAGCGCGTCAATGTCCTGCGCCCGTGCGATGCGAACGATCGCCGGCATCAGAAAGCGTAGACCAAAGTGGCGCGGCTGACCGTGTCTAGCGAATTGTGGCCCTGCGTCTGATCCTGCTCATATTGGATATTGTAGGAGAGCTTGGCCTTGAGCCTGCCGATCAGGCGCGTGTCGATTGCGCTCGTGGCGGTGGCGGTGGTGTCGCCGGCCTCGACGAACACCGCCGCGTCCTCGCTGAAATTGAGTGTCGGCGAGAGCGCGTAGCGCGCCGCGAGGCTCGCGCGTCCGGCAATTGTGGTGCGCGCGGGCTGATCGATGAAGTCGGTTTCGCGGATCGCGGGCCCGCCTTCGATGTCGATCTTGCCGCGCGGGCTCTTGAACGCGGTAAGCCCCACGCCCCCGCCGAACGTCTCGCGATTGCTGTAGCCGAGCGACTTGTCGCGCTCATATTGGGCGAGGCCATAGGCATAGGCATCGTCGTTCAGCTTATAATTGGGCTGGTAGGCGATCAGCGCGCGTTCGGTCGTGGTCACGCCATTGGTGCGCTGATAATCGATCCGTCCGTTCAGCTTCTGTCGCCATGACAGGCCGTCGCGGCTGAGCTTGGCCGAAGCATAGATGCCGACCACGTTCGACGTGCCGGTGGCGCGGGTCGCGCCGAGTTCGAGCTCGCCCTTCCAGATTTCGAAGAAGGTCGCCTCGGCGATGCGCTGTTGCTGGCGCAATTGCGCATCGCGCCGGGTGGCCGCCAGCACCGCCGCATCGCCCGCGGCAAGTCGGTCGATCTCCACCGCCTGATCGGGAAAGGTCGCCTTGGCGACGCCGATCACCGAACGGATCGTCGTATCATCGCCGGTGCGATAGGCCGCATCCAGCATCGCCGCGATCGTGTCGGTTGCCGCGATCGGATGCGCGGTCGCGGACGGCGCAGCGTCGGCAAAGGCCGGCGCGGCAGCACTGCCGAGCAATGCGATGGTCAGGGCGGTACGGATCAGGAGCATCGGTTCTCGTCGCCTTCTACGCCAGATAAGGCGCGAATTCTGCCAATACGTCACGATAGAGCTGCTGCTTAAACGGAACGATCATGTCTGGAAGATGACCGGGCTCCGCCCATTTCCAGGCACGAAATTCGGGGTGCGGCGTGTCGAGCGTGATATCCTCGTCGCACCCGAGGAAGCGCATCAGATACCAGGTCTGGCGCTGGCCGCGATATCGTCCCTTCCATAATTTGCCCACCAGATCGGCAGGCAGATCATAATCGAAGGTGCGCGGCGCGCACGCAATGATTTCGACCTGGTCGGGCCGGATTCCGGTTTCTTCCTCCAGTTCGCGCAGCGCACCCGCTTGGGGGTCCTCGCCGGGATCGAGCCCGCCCTGCGGCATCTGCCAGGCTTCGGCGATATTATCGATCCGCTGGCCGACCCACACCTTGTTGTCGGTGTTGAGCAGCATGATGCCGGCGGCGGGGCGGTAGGGCAGGTCTTGCATGCTTTTCCGCTTCCTTCAGATCGGCCGCCGGATCAAGATTGTGTTCAGGCGCGTGATCCCACTATGCCGGGCGAATGCTGGAGCAAATTTCCATGAAGACCATATTCCCGCTCGCTTTGCTGCTCTGTGCGGGGGCGGTGCAAGCCGCAACTGCACCCAACGTCGCGCCAGCGGCGTCAAAGCGTTTTCCCGGTGTTTCGGACGAGGGCAATGCGCTTCTCGCCAGGGCGCAGACCACACCGGACCCACAACTCCAGGCGATCGCCAAACAGGCTCGGGCGGCGCACGACCAGCTGGTGAGCGCGGTGATGGCGCCGGTGATCGATCTCGACAAGGTCACCGCCGCTATGCGCGCTGAGGAAGCCGCCCAGGGTCAGCTGCGCACGCATAGCAATGATCGCCTGATTGGGGTGCTCAAGCAGATGTCGAGCGACGATCGGGGGACGTTCCTGCGCACATTGATCCTCTCGCGCACGCCGCGCACGGCGAATGGGCAGGCGATCGTGGCGCCGCCGATCGCGCCGTCTAATCCCCAACCCTGACGCGGTGACCGGTCGGGAAGTCTGAAGCGAGCAGCTCGGCTATCGCTTCGCCGACGGCCGCCGGCTGCTTGATCGTGGCAGGATCCTCGCCGGGAAATGCATCCTTGCGCATCGCGGTGGCGGTGGCGCCGGGGTCGACGATCGCGACGCGCAGATCGCCGAGACCCTGCATCTCGTCGGCATAAGCGAGCGCGAGCGTCTCCAGCGCGGCCTTGGACGCGCCATAGCCGCCCCAATAAGCGCGCGGGCTCGCGCCGACGCTTGAGGTGAGCACGGCGAGACGCGGCGCGGCGCTCTGGCGGAGCCAGGGATCGAAAGCCGCGATCAGCGCCTGGTTGGCGCCGACGTTGAGCGTCAACAGCCGCGAAAATTCCTTGGCGTCGATCGACGGCACCGGCGCGAGCGTGCCGAGCATGGCGGCGTTGAGTATCAGCAGATCGAGCTTGCCCCAGCGCTCGCCGACGGCGGCGGCGAGCCGGCCGATCGAATCACCGTCGGTCAGATCGAGCGGAGCGATGGTGGCGGTGCCGCCCGCGGCGTGGACCGCCTCCTCGGTTTCCTCGAGCCCGCCGACGGTGCGCGCGACCAGGATGACATGCGCACCGCGCGCGGCGAGCGAACGCGCTGTCGCGGCGCCGATCCCGCGGCTGGCGCCGGTGACGAGCGCGATTTTGTCGGAAAATAGGGTAGCGGACATGCGGCGGGCCTTAGCGGATCACGAGGATCAGGGAAGCCTCCACGCTCAAAAAAGCCCTCTCCGCTTGCGGGAGAGGGGACCTCAGGCCGGCACCACTTCCTTCAGCAACGCTAGTTGATCGACCTCGTCATGGTCGGTCAGCGGGGTCGGATATTCGCCCGTGAAGCAAGCGTCGCAATGGCTCGGCCTTCCGGGAACCCGGCCGGATTCGCCGAGCGCGCGATACAGACCATCGACCGAGATGAAGGCAAGGCTATCGGCGTTGATGTGCGTCGCCATCTCCTCGACGGTCATGCGCGCGGCGAGCAATTTGGCGCGTTCGGGCGTGTCGACGCCGTAGAAGCAGCTATGCCGCGTCGGCGGGCTGGCGATGCGCATATGGACTTCGCTTGCGCCGGCATCGCGCATCATCTGCACGATCTTGAGGCTGGTGGTGCCGCGCACAATCGAATCGTCGATCAGCACGATGCGTTTGCCCTGCAGCAGCGCGCGGTTGGCGTTGTGCTTCAGCTTGACGCCGAGATGGCGGATATTGTCCGCCGGCTGGATGAAGGTGCGTCCGACATAATGTGAGCGGATGATACCGAGTTCGAACGGTATCCCTGCTTCCTGCGCATAGCCGATCGCCGCCGGCACGCCCGAATCGGGGACCGGGATGATGTAATCGGCATCGATGCCCGATTCGCGCGCAAGCTCGGCGCCGATCGCCTTGCGCACCGAATAAACCGATTGCCCGCCCATGATCGAATCGGGGCGCGAGAAATAGACATGCTCGAACACGCATGGCCGCGGCTGCACCGGTGCGAACGGACGGAGCGACCGCACCAAAGTATCGCTGACGATCACGATCTCGCCCGGCTGGACCTCGCGCACGAACTCCGCGCCGCACACATCGAGTGCGACGGTTTCGGAGGCGAAGATGGTCGCATCGCCGAGCTTGCCCATCACCAGCGGACGGATGCCAAGGGGATCGCGGCAGGCGATCATGCCCTCGCGCGTCAGGCAGATCAGCGAATAGGCGCCTTCGATCCGGCGAAGCGCGTCGATGAAGCGATCGACCAATGTCGGGTAGGTCGAGGTTGCGACGAGATGGATGATCGTCTCGGTGTCGCTGGTCGACTGGAAGATCGAACCGCGTCGCACCAGCTCCTGCCGGATGTGCATCGCGTTCGAAAGGTTGCCGTTATGCGCGACCGCGAAGCCGCCGTCGGCAAGCTCGGCGAACAACGGCTGGACGTTGCGCAACGCGGTCTCACCCGTGGTCGAATAGCGGACATGGCCGACCGCTGCGGGGCCGGGCAAGGCGCGGATGATCTCGTCGCGGTCGAAATTGCCCGCGACATGACCCATTGCGCGATGGCTGTGGAACAGATGCCCGTCCCAGCTGGTGATGCCAGCCGCCTCCTGGCCGCGATGCTGGAGCGCATGCAACCCGAGCGCGACTACCGCCGCCGCCGATTCGGCGCTGTAAACACCGAAGATGCCGCACTCTTCGCGCAGCTTGTCGTCATCGTATGGATTTGTGGTGAGCATCTCAGCCCTGATTGCTGCCGCGCCGCCCATATAGGGATGCTTCCTGCCGATGTCGCCCCTTGTGACACGATGATGACGAAGATTTCGCAAATTTCCGCTTCCAGCTAAGGAGCAGGCATGAGCCATGATCGCGAAACCAGCGCCGAACTGCTTCCTCGATGGGACAAATCGGGGCTCGTAACCGCTGTCCTGACCGACCGGACCAGCGGCGAATTGCTGATGGTTGCGCATATGAACGCGGACGCGCTCGACCGCACGATCGACACTGGCGAGGCCTGGTTCTGGTCGCGCTCGCGCGGGCGGATGTGGAAGAAAGGCGAGACATCGGGCCATGTGATGCGCGTCGCCGAGATGCGGATCGACTGCGATCAGGACACGGTGTGGCTCAAGGTCGATCCCGTCGGGCCGGCCTGTCATACCGGCGAACGCAGCTGCTTTTACCGCCGAATTGAAGGGGATCGATTGGTTCGAGACGCATAAGAGGGTAGGAGAAACCTCTTTCAGGCGGGGGATCGCCAAATGCTGGCCCTGATGTTCGCAGTCGCGGCCGGAAACCCGCCGACGACGCCGACCGAAGCCGTCGCCCCGCCGCATGTCTATCTCCATGCGCTGGAGAGTGAATGCGACCATCGCGCGCCGAGCGACGAGATCGTGGTCTGCGCGAGCAAGGATGTCGATAAACGCTATCGGCTCCAGCCGATCGACCCCAAGCAATATGCAGACGCGCCGATCCGCGCGGAAACCAATGTGGCCGGCGGCCTGCTCGGGGTGGCGAGCAGTCGGGCCAGTGTCGGCGGCTTTCCCAGCAACCGGATCATGCTCAACTTCAAGCTGAAGTTCTGATGCGTTCTGTTGCGCCGTTGCGCGGCCGTCCCTATCTTCGCTTTTGAACAAGGGAGACCGACGCATGACCACCTTCGACGATCGCGAACGAGCCTTCGAGACGAAGTTTGCGCGCGACGAAGAGATGGCTTTCCGCGTCACCGCCCGCCGCAACCGCCTGGTCGGTGTCTGGGCCGCTGGACTGATGGGGCTGACCGCGGAAGAAACCGACGCTTATGCCAAGGCGGTCGTCCAGGCCGATTTCGAGGAAGTGGGCGAGGAGGACGTCGTGCGCAAATTGCTCGGCGATCTGGTTTCCGCCAATGTCGACATGGACGAAACGCGCGTGCGCGCGGCGCTCCACGACGCCACCGTCGAAGCGCGCCGTCAGTTAATGAGCATCGAGGAATAACCGATGCCGATGGCGGCTAAAGAGATTGAAACGATGATCAAGGCGGCGATTCCCGACGCCCAGGTCGAGATCACGGATCTGGCAGGCGACGGCGATCATTATGCCGCGCGTGTCGTTTCAGAAACTTTCCGCGGGATCCCTCGCGTGCAGCAGCAGCGACGCGTGTATGACGCGCTCGGCGGCCGCATGGGGGGCGTACTCCACGCGCTCCAGCTCACCACCGCCTGCCCCCAATAGAGTATCATCCCATGACCGACGATCCCCAGTCCCGCATCGATTCGACCGTCAAGACCAACGACGTGGTCCTGTTCATGAAGGGCACGCCGCTCTTTCCGCAATGTGGCTTCTCGAGCCGCGCTGTCTCGATCCTCGAGCATCTGGGCGTCGAATATGCGAGCATCGACGTGCTGCAGGATCAGGGCGTCCGTCAGGGGATCAAGGAATATTCGGACTGGCCGACCATCCCTCAGCTCTACGTGAAGGGCGAGTTCGTCGGCGGTTCCGACATCATGATGGAGATGTATGAGAGCGGCGAGCTGGCGCAGCTGCTCCAGGATCAGGGCGTCGTAACCGCGCAATAAGCGCGGATCTCCGATGCCGATCCTACCCGTCACACTGGAGCCGTTGGTGCGCCGCTTACTGGCGCCCAATCCCTCACCGTTCACTTACACGGGTACCGAAACCTATATCGTCGGCCGCGGTGAGGTGGCGGTGATCGACCCCGGTCCGGATCTGCCCGACCATGTCGATGCGATCCTCGCGGCGACCGAAGGCGAGCGGATCCGCACGATCCTCTGCACGCATACACACCGCGATCACAGCCCCGCCAGCCGTGCGCTTCAAGCCGCGACGGGTGCACCGATTGTCGGTTGCGCCGCGCTCACGATAGAGGATGACGGGCCACGTGCCGATGCGGCGTTCGACGCCGATTATCGGCCAGACCGCGTCCTCGCCGATGGCGAGACGGTGAGCGGGTCAGGCTGGACTCTGGAGGCGGTGGCAACGCCGGGACATACGTCCAATCACCTCTGCTTCGGCCTGCGCGAGAGCAATGCGCTCTTTTCGGGCGACCATATCATGGGCTGGTCGACCACCGTGGTGAGCCCGCCCGATGGCGACATGGCCGCCTATATGGCAAGCCTCGAGAAATTGCTCGGTCGCCCGGACCTCCTTTACTATCCGGCGCATGGCGATCCGGTGGCCGAGCCGGCGCGCTTCGTCCGCGCGGTCGCTGCGCACCGCCGCGCGCGCGAGCGTCAGATACTCGATCTGCTCGAACAGCAGCCCCAGCCGATCCCGTCGATGGTTGATTCCATGTATCGTGGAATCGATCCACGCCTGCACCGCGCTGCGGGCCGTTCAGTTCTCGCACATCTGATCGACCTGGAAGCGCGCGACCGGGTCTGGCGCGATGGCGATAATTGGGCAGTCTGATTTGGGAAATGGATATCGGCTACGCGCTTCTCCGGTCCGCGACCTTATCGCGGGGTCGATTGCGGAGGGATGAGACCGGTGCCCAATCGGATCGAATCTGCAGATTACCCGGCGCCACCAATGCTTTGCCCGGATCTATCCGGCCGACATGGAGCGCGGCCTTCCCCGAACGCTTGACTTCGTACATCAGCGAATCGGCGAGTTGCACAGCCGCTTCGAGCGGTTCCAATTGTTCAGCGGTCGCGACGAGCGCGCCCATGCTGCAGCTTACCGGCAAGCCCGTCCGGGCAAGAATGGCGGAGATACGATGGTGGACCAGGGCGGCGACATTGTCCCCGTCCGCCACCGTCGGAATAGCCAGCAGTGCCACGAACTCGTCGCCGCCGATGCGCGCGAACAGGTCGCCCTCGCGGATGGCCTCGATCGCGCCGTCGGCAAAAAGGCGCAAGACCTTGTCACCCGCAGAATGGCCGTGGCGATCATTGACCTGCTTGAAGCCGTCGAGGTCCATATAGCAGAGGACGAACGCGCGCCCGGTTCCGCGCGAGGCGACGACGGCCTCCATCATCTTCCGGTTGAACGAGTCCTTGTTGAGCACGCCGGTAAGGCTGTCGGTCGAGGCGCGCCAGCGCTCGAGCTCGATCGCACTGCGCATCCCGCTGACCAGCGCGACCACGAAGCCGGTGGTCAGAATCCGCGCGAAGAGGTTCCACAGCTCGGTCGCGGGCGCGATCGCGTGGTCTGAATGTTGCCATAACTGGAAGTGGCGCACGGTCGCACCACAGACCGTAACGAGTAGCCCGAACAGCGCGCCAGGGCGTTCGCCAAAGGTCCACGCCCCCAGCCCAGCCACCAGCAGATAAAGGAATATGAGCGTAACCTGCGCGCCCGAAGCCAAATCGATCGCGCAAACCAGGACCAGCGAGCAAAGCGCGACTGTCCACTGCGTTGCCGGCCGCCAGCGCTCGGTTCCGCTCGCTATCCTGATTAGCAGTCGCGAAGTTGGGGTGAGCTCGGGTCGTCTGTGCGGCACTTTGTCCTCCGGCGATACGCCCGGTCGTGACGGTCTAGCGACATTTGGTTAACGGAGCGTCGACGAAACGACTCTGTTCAGTGTCGAGCAAGCTCGATAGGCGCGTTGCGAAGCGGTTCTGGAAGGAGCGTCGACACGTGTGTGGCATTATCGGCATCGTCGGCAAGGAAGAGGTCTGCGGCCGGTTGTTGAGTGGGCTGCGCAGGCTCGAATATCGCGGTTATGATTCGGCGGGCATAGCCACCGATCATGACGGCGTGATCGATCGGCGGCGGGCACCCGGCAAGCTCGACAATCTTGCCGCTGTTCTGGCCGAGAATCCGTTGCCCGGCTGTACAGGAATCGCCCATACGCGCTGGGCGACACATGGTGCGCCGACCGAGGACAATGCTCACCCGCATGCGACCGGCGAGGTCGCAGTCGTACACAACGGCATCATCGAGAATTTCAAGGTGCTGCGCGAGGAACTCCAAGCGCGGGGCCGCACTTTCTCCAGCCAGACCGACACCGAGGTGGTCGCGCACCTTATCTCCGAGCAGATCGAGCAGGGCGCCGAGCCCGGACCGGCTGTATCGGCGGTGCTCAAGCGGTTGCATGGTGCCTTCGCGCTCGCCATCCTGTTCCGCCAGCATCCCGATCTGCTGATTGGCGCGAGGTTGGGATCGCCCCTGGTGGTCGGCTATGGCGACGGAGAAACCTATCTCGGCTCCGACGCGCTCGCGCTCGCGCCGCTTACCCAGCGCATCTGTTATCTCGAGGAGGGCGATTGGGTCATCGTCACCCGCGACGGCGCCCAGATTTATGATGCGGCGGATCAGCCGGTCGAGCGGCCGATCGTGCAGTCGGGTGCTACCGACGTCGCGCTCACCAAGGGCAATCACCGCCACTATATGCTCAAGGAGATTTACGAGCAGCCGATCGTGGTGGCGCAGACGTTGCGCTCTTATCTCCGCCGGCTTGAAGAGACGGTGTCGATGCCGACGGAGGATTTCGATCTTGCGTCAGTCAAGCGGATCACGATCGTCGCCTGCGGCACCTCTTTCTATGCGGGCATGGTCGCGAAATATTGGTTCGAACAATTTGCGCGCGTGCCGGTCGACGTCGATGTGGCGAGCGAATTCCGCTACCGCGCGCCGGTGCTGGAGCCGGGCGGGCTCGCATTGTTCATCAGCCAGTCGGGTGAGACCGCCGACACGCTCGCGGCGCTCCGGCATGCGCGCAGCGAAGGCCAGAAGATCGCGGTCGTGGTCAATGTGCCGACCTCCACCATGGCGCGCGAAGCGGATCTGTTGCTCTCAACGCATGCCGGCCCCGAGATCGGCGTCGCCTCGACCAAGGCATTCACCTGCCAGCTCGCGGTGCTGGCAGCGCTCGCCGCCAATCTCGCGCGCGCAAAGGGGCGGCTTTCGCGCGAAGAGGAGAGGGTGATCGTTCGCCATCTCTCCGAGGCGCCTGCCGCCTTGAATGCCGCGCTCGCTTATGACGAGGCGATCCAGGAAATGGCGCACCACATCGCGGCCGCTCGAGACGTGCTTTATCTCGGTCGCGGGCCCGATTATCCGCTGGCGCTGGAAGGCGCGCTTAAACTCAAGGAAATCAGCTATATCCATGCCGAAGGCTATGCTGCCGGCGAGATGAAGCATGGGCCGATCGCGCTGATTGACGAGGCGGTGCCGATCATCGTGATCGCACCCTCGGGGCCGTTGTTCGACAAGACCGTCTCAAACATGCAAGAAGTTCAGGCGCGGGGCGGCAAAGTGGTGCTGATCTCGGATTATGACGGCGTAGAGGCCGCAGGAGAAGGATGTCTGGCCACAATCACGATGCCGAAGGTGCATCCGCTGATTGCTCCGCTCGTCTATGCGATACCGGTGCAACTGCTCGCTTATCATGTCGCCGTGGCAAAAGGCACGGACGTCGATCAGCCGCGCAACCTGGCGAAGAGCGTCACGGTGGAGTGAGGCGCGGATTGCTTTGCCGCCTTGTTCTTGCGCTCGTCTTGCCCGCGACGGCCGCGCTGCATGCCCAGGCTCCCGCACCGCCGCCCGCCGCCTCGGCTGAGCCTTCGGATCAGCCGTTCATCAAGCCTGCGACAATCGACAACAGCCTGGAGGTTACGGGCGAGCCGGTCGCGGCCAAAGAGGTCAATACGCGTATGGAGGTTGGCGTGCTGGTCGACGGCAAGGGGCCTTATCGCTTCTTCGTCGACAGCGGCGCGGATCGTTCGGTCATTGGACTGACGCTGGCAAACCGGCTGGGCCTGCCTGCGGGGCCGACCGTGATGCTGCACAGCACAGGCAGCGCGCGCGTGGCAAATACGGTCCGGATCGAAACTCTGCGCGTCGGTACCAGCACGATCCACGATATCGCGGCCCCGGCCCTTCCGGAGGAGTTTCTTGGCGCCCAGGGCATGCTCGGGATCGACGCGCTCGTCGATCAGCGGCTGACGATCAATTTCGATAAAAAGACCGTGGTGGTCCAGGATACGCGTACACCTGAGCCCAGGCCGACGTCGGACGAGATCGTCATCACAGCCAGACGCCGCAAGGGACAGTTGATCCTGACGCAGGCCTATGCCGGTGTTCCGCTCGCAGCTGTGATCGACACCGGCACCGAAATCACGGTCGGCAACAGTGCGCTCCGCGAGCGGCTGTCGCGCCGCGGACGCAAGCCGGTGAGCACCACCAACCTGATCAGCGTGACAGGCGACGTCGTTCCCGCGGATTTGCTTTCCGTGCCGGAGATCCGGATCGGCGACCTGATATTGCGCGATGTCCTGATCGCCTTTTCGGATATGCCGCCGTTCAAGCTGTTCGGCCTCGACAACGAGCCTGCGCTCCTGCTCGGCACCGATATCCTGAGCAGCTTCAAACGCGTCTCGCTCGATTTCCGCCGCCGCAAGGTGCGTTTCACGTTGAAGCCGAGCTGATGATTTTCGTTGCGGCGAAAACATCGAAGCGGAATGGCGCGGATCGCGCTTCAGGGTCGTTGATCGATCGGGGATAGTCACCATATGATGCTCGATGCCGCTGCCAATGCGGCGCTGGAGTATCGATGACCGAAGCTTTCCCCGTCCTGCCGTTGCGCGACATTGTCGTCTTCCCGCAGATGATCGTTCCCTTGTTCGTCGGCCGCGACAAGTCGGTCGCCGCGCTGGAAAGCGCGATGGGCAGCGAAAAGACCATTTTCCTCGTGTCGCAGCTCGACCCGTCCGAGGACGACCCCGACGCCAACGCGCTCTACGATATCGGCGTCACGGCGACCGTGCTGCAGCTGCTTAAATTGCCCGATGGCACGGTGCGCGTGCTGGTCGAGGGCAAGCAGCGCGCGCGGATGACGTCGCTGGATACGAGCGGGACCCATCTCACCGCCGAAATCGAGTTGCTCGGCGACGGCGCTACCGATTCCGATTCCAATGAGATCCGCGCGCTGATGCGTTCGGTGGTCGAACAGTTCGAGCGCTACGCCCAGCTCAACCGCAAACTGCCCGACGAACTGCCTGGCCAGTTGAGCGAGATCGAGGATCCGGCGCGTCTCGCCGACGCGGTCGCGGGCAATATATCGATCAAGGTGTCGGACAAGCAGACGATGCTGGTCGAGAGCGATCCTGCCAAGCGGCTGGAAATGGCTTTCGCCTTCATGGAAGGCGAGCTCGGTGCATTGCAGGTCGAAAAGAAGATCCGCAGCCGGGTCAAGCGCCAGATGGAGAAGACCCAGCGCGAATATTATCTCAACGAGCAATTGAAGGCGATCCAGCGCGAGCTGGGCACGTCCGATGGGGACGATGGCGGCGACGAGATCGCCGAACTCACCCAGAAGATCGCCAACACCAAGCTTTCCAAGGAGGCACGCGCCAAGGCGACCGCGGAGGTCAAGAAGTTGCGGACGATGGCGCCGATGTCGGCGGAAGCCACCGTCGTGCGCAATTATCTCGACGTGCTGCTGGGCCTTCCCTGGGGGAAGAAGTCCAAGATCAAAAAGGACATTCCGGCCGCACAGGCGGTACTGGACGCCGATCACCATGGTCTTGAGAAGGTCAAGGACCGGATCGTGGAATATCTCGCCGTCCAGGCGCGGACCAACAAGTTGAAGGGCCCGATCCTGTGCCTGGTTGGCCCTCCCGGCGTCGGCAAGACCTCGCTTGGTCGCTCGATCGCCAAGGCGACCGGGCGCGAGTTCGTGCGCCAGTCACTGGGCGGCGTGCGCGATGAGGCCGAGATACGCGGTCATCGGCGCACCTATATCGGCTCGCTGCCGGGTAAGATCGTGACCAACCTCAAGAAGGCGGGCACGTCCAACCCCTTGTTCCTGCTCGATGAGATCGACAAATTGGGCCAGGATTATCGCGGCGACCCCGCCTCGGCCCTGCTTGAGGTGCTGGATCCCGAGCAGAATAATCGCTTCCAGGACCATTATCTGGAGATCGATATAGACCTGTCGGACGTGATGTTCGTCACGACCGCCAACTCGCTCAACCTGCCGCAGCCCTTGCTCGACCGCATGGAGATCATCCGGCTGGAGGGTTATACCGAAGACGAGAAGGTCGAAATCGCCAAGAAGCACCTGCTCGCCAAGCAGATCGAGGCGCACGGGCTGAAGGAGGGCGAGTTCGTCCTCACCGACGCGGGTCTGCGCGACCTGATCCGCTATTATACGCGTGAGGCGGGTGTCCGCACGCTCGAACGCGAGATCGCCAAACTCGCGCGCAAGGTGCTGCGCAAGATCCTCGAGAAGAAGGAGACGGGGGTCGAGATCACCCCTGACAACCTCGGCGATTATGCCGGTGTAAGGAAGTTCCGCTTCGGCGTGTCCGAGGAAGAGGATCAGATCGGTGCCGTCACCGGCCTCGCCTGGACCGAGGTCGGCGGCGAATTGCTCACGATCGAGGCGGTCACGGTTCCGGGCAAGGGCCAGGTCAAGACCACCGGTAAGTTGGGCGAAGTGATGCAGGAATCGATCCAGGCTGCCTGGTCGTTCCTGCGCGCACGCGCGCCTGTTTATGGGGTGAAACCAAGCATTTTCGCGCGCAAAGACATCCATATCCATTTGCCCGAAGGCGCGGTGCCGAAAGATGGACCATCGGCCGGCGTCGGTATGGTGACCGCGATGGTGTCGACGCTGACCGGCATTCCGGTGCGACGCGACGTGGCGATGACCGGCGAAGTTACATTGCGTGGGCGCGTGCTCCCGATCGGCGGGCTCAAGGAGAAACTGCTCGCGGCGCTGCGCGGCGGTATTTCGACCGTGCTCATTCCCAAGGAGAATGAGAAGGATCTCGCCGAAATTCCCGCGAATATCATGGAAGGGCTGGAGATCGTGCCGGTCGGCCATGTTGACGAAGTGCTCGCGCGCGCGCTGGCCACGCCGGTCATACCAATCGAATGGACCGACGCGGACGAGCTCGCGACTGAGCCTGCGCTTGGCCCGATCGGAACCGATCCCGGCGCGAGCGTCGCCCGGCACTAAAGCGCGGATTCGTGATTCCCCCGGCGAAGGCTGGGGGAATCGATCCAGACCCTTGCTCACCCAAGCTCGATAGGCTCGCCCTTGGCTGCGCGGTGCCTCGCAAAGGCGTGGCCCCCTCTCGTGGAGGCCGGGGTACAGTAGCTATTGCTGATCCGGATTAGTTTCCTTTGACTCCCCCGGCCGGCTTGGCATTAGATGGTCGCTCGCGTGTTCGTCGGACCGGATTGGCTGGAGAGGGGATTCATGAACAAGCAGGAGCTGATTGCGGTTGTTGCCGACCAGACCGGACTGGCGCGAGCCGATACAGCGCGGGTGGTCGAAGGCTTGCTCGATACTATTGTGAATCAGCTCAAGAAGGGCGGCGAGGTTCGACTGGTCGGGTTCGGCAATTTCTCGGTCAGCCGGCGTAAAGCTTCCACCGGCCGCAACCCGCGTACCGGCGAACCGATGAACATCAAGGCGACCAGCCAGCCCAAGTTCCGGCCGGGCAAGGGCCTCAAGGATTCGGTCAACTGATCTCAGCCTTCGTCGAGGGCTGGACAGGGGCGTTTCCATCCCCTAACCGCCCGGTCCGACCTTTCGGAAACTGACCTTCTTGATCAGGCTTCCGGGCGCATAGCTCAGTGGTAGAGCACTGTGTTCACACCGCAGGGGTCGCAGGTTCAAACCCTGCTGCGCCCACCAGATCAGGCCCCGGAGAGCGATCGGCTTTCCGGGGCTTTTTCATTAATAGAGCGGCTGCCGCCCCGCCAAATCGGCGCTCAGCGCGAGGAGCTTGCGTCGATGCGGTCGACCAGCCCGTCCTTGAAGTGGACGATCTTGCGCGCATAAGCGGCCATATCGGGCTCGTGCGTGACCAGAAGGACGGTCAGGCCGGCCTGCGCATTGAGCTCGGCCAGCAATTCCATGATCTCGACCGATCGTTCGGAATCAAGGTTTCCGGTGGGTTCGTCGGCGAGCAGCACGTCGGGCTCGGTCACCAACGCGCGTGCGATAGCGACACGCTGCTGCTGGCCGCCCGACATCTGGCTTGGATTGTGGTGCGACCAGTCCGCAAGACCCACCTTTTCCAGCGCGGCCATGCCCATGTCCCGGCGGACGCGCCGATCCTCACCGCGATACAATAAGGGTAGTTCGACATTCTCGAGCGCGGTGGTGCGCGCGAGCAGGTTAAACCCCTGGAAGACGAAGCCGAGATAGCGCCGCCGCAGCAGCGAGCGCTGGTCGCGGCTCAGCCCTTCCACATGCACACCACGGAAAAGATAGGTTCCCGACGTGGGCACGTCGAGGCAGCCGAGGATATTCATTGTCGTCGACTTGCCGGAACCAGACGCGCCCATGATCGCCACGAAATCGCCGGAGGCGATGTCGAGATCGATGCCCTTGAGCGCCTGGAACGCGGCGGGACCTTCACCGAAGCGCTTGGTGATACCGCGCAGCGCAATCAGCGGCTCGCCCATTATTTGCCCGGGCCGGCCAACTGGCCGGTAATCACCTGCAGACCGGGATGCAGCCCCGAACCGCGCACTTCGGTCAAGCTGCCATTGCTATGCCCGACCGTGACGTCGATCGCCTTGGGCTTGCCGTCGGCGCCCACAACCCACAGTTGCTGCCGCGCGCCGCGCGATACGTCGGCATTCTTGGGCAGCTCGGGTGGGCCGCCGAATATGCCTTTCTTGGCTTCCGCGGCAGGGGGGGTGAAACGCAGCGCGGGGTTGGGCACCAGCATGACGTTCTTGACCGAATCGGTGACGATGCTCGCGGTCGCGGTCATTCCCGGCTTCAACAATAGCTGGGGGTTCGAGACAGACAGCTCGGCCGTATAAGCGACCACGTTGGTGGTCGAGGTGGACGGGCTGCCGGCACTATTGACGGTCGGGGTCGCGTTCGCGCCGAGATCGACCCGCGTCACCGTCGCCGGGAAACTCTGGTTGGGATAAGCGTCGACCTTGAACGTGGCGGGGGCGCCGGCATGAAGTTCACCGACGTCGGCCTCGTCCACCTTCACCTGCAGCTTCATCTTCGCGAGGTCTTCCGCGATCGTGAACAGGGTCGCCACATTGAACGAAGCGGCCACGGTCTGGCCGGGCTCGACCTGGCGCGACAGCACCACGCCGGTCACCGGCGCATAGATGGTGCCCTTCGAAAGCTGAGTCTGGTTGGTCGAGACGGCGGCGCGCGCCTGGGCGACCTGCGCTTCGGCCTGAAGCACGTTGGCTTTGGCGCGGGCATAATCCGCGCGCGCGGTGTCGAGCTCGGTTTGCGACGGAACCTTGCCGCCCGAAATCTTGTAAACCTGTTCTTCCCGCGCGAGATTGGCCTTGGTCTGCGCCACCGTGGCGCGGTTTTGCGCGACCGAGGCGAGTGCCGCCTGCAATGTCGCCTGGCTCTGCACCAAGGCATCGCGCAGGCGTGACAGATCGAGCCGCGCGAGCGGCTGCCCCTTCACGACGCGGTCATTATTATGGACAAAGACCTTCTCGACGAGGCCGGATTCCTCCGACCCGACATTGACCTGAACCGTCGGTGCGAGATTGCCCGTCGCGGTGATCGTCACCGTCAGGTCGTGCCGTTCGACCGGCGCGGTCGCGTAATGGACCGGTGGGGCGGGCCGGAAACAGCGGGACAGGAGCAGCAGCACGATCAGCAGCGGCACGCCGATGAAGATCCACTTGCGCCAACGCCGCCACCACGAGCGCGGCGGTTGACCCAGGAATTCCTCGATATCGGTATCGCTCATGCGGGGTTCCCCGTCGGATTGATCGCCTCGGGCTGCCAGCCGCCGCCGAGAGCGAGATAAAGTTGAACGAGCGCGAGCGCCTGATCGGCGCGCGCGGCCGCGAGCTGATCGCGGGCCGACAACAGACTCTGCTCGCTTTGCAGCAGCGTCAGGAAATCGATCAGCCCGGACCGATATTGGCTACGCGCGTAGATGGCCGCGTTGTTGGACGCGTCGAGCGCGACCGCGATCTCGGCCTGGCGCGCCTTAGCGGCTTCCAAAGCCTGGATCGCATTTTCGACATCCTCCAGCCCCGACAGCACGGTCTGGCGATAGCTGGCGAAAGCGAGGTCTGCGCCGGCACGCGCGGAACGCACTTGCGAGCTGCGCCGGCCGGCATCGAAGATCGTCTGTGTGATGCCCGCGAACAGGCTGCCGGTCACAAGGTCGCCGAGCTTTCCTACCGCCGCCGCGGCGGTATTGATGTTGCCGGTGATCCCCAAAGCCGGGAAGAGAGCGGCTTTGGCGACGCCGATCCGCGCGGTCGCGGCGGCAAGCTGGCGCTCGGCGCTGCGAACGTCGGGGCGGCGGCGCAAAGTATCGGCGGGGATGCCGACCGTGATTGCGTCGGGACCATGGGGGATCGGCTGCAGCGTTTCCATATCCGCGCGCAATGCGCCCGGCGCCTGGCCGGTGAGAATGCCCAGCCGATTTACCGCCTGGAGATAGGCGGTCTGCAGCCCCGGGATACTCGCCGCGGTCTGCGCGCGCTGCGCGCGCGCCTGTTCGGAATCGAGCGAGGACACCAGCCCCGATTGCACGCGCCAGCCGGCGATCTGGAGATTGTCGTCTTGCGTGCGCAGCGTGCTTTGCGCGATTTCGAGCCGCGCCTGCGCGAGCCGTGCATCGATGTAATTGGTCGCGACTTCGCCCGCGACGGACGTTCTCACCCCTTCCAGATCGAAGCGCGCCGCGGCCTCATCCGCGCGTGCCGCCTGTACGCCGCGGGTCAGGCCACCGAACAGGTCGATCTGCCAGGATGCGTCGAGCCCGAGCGTGAGCTGGGTGGCGCCGGACGATCCGCCGGTAAAGGTCGGCGTGGATTTGCTGTGCGTATAGTTGCGCGATGCCCCGGCCGATCCGGACAGGGACGGCAACAGATCGCCGCGCGCCTGCACCAGCGATTCCCGCGCCTGCGCCAGCCGCGCGAGCGATTGCGCGATTCGAAGATTGCCCGCGGTGGCGCGCGCGATCAGATCGGTCAGCAGCGGATCATCAAATTGTCGCCACCACGCCGAAAGATCGGGCTGCGCCGGAATATCGCCGCTGGCGGCCCTTGTGACAGGCGGCGCGTAACCCGCCGGCACGTGCAATGCGGCGGGCGCCGGGGCATGATAATCGGGCCCGACGGCACATCCTGCGAGCAGGAACGCGGTGGCGAGGATGCCTGGCCCCTTATTCATGCCGTAACGCATCGATCGGATTGAGCGCGGCTGCGCGTTGCGCGGGAACATAGCCGAAGACGATCCCCAGGAAGGAGGAGAAGAGCAGGCTGCCGAGATTGATCAGCGGATTGAACACGAAATCGACCGCCATGATCTTGGTCAGCAGAATGGAGAGGCCAAAGGACAGCCCGATCCCGATCGCACCGCCGAGCGAGCATAGCACCACCGCTTCGGTGAGGAATTGCAGGCGGACCTCGCGCGCGAGCGCGCCGATCGCGAGCCGGATCCCGATCTCGCGCGTCCGCTCGGTCACCGACACCAGCATGATGTTGACGATGCCGATCCCGCCAACGATCAGCGATATGGCCGCGATCGCCGCGACCAGGCTGGTCATCACGCGCAGCGCTCCGGATACCGTTTCCGAGATCTGCTTCATGTCGATCAGCCGGAAATCATCGCTCTGGCCGGGCGCGATGTGGCGTCGCTCGCGCATCAGCCTGCTGAGGTCGGCGCTGACGGCATTATTGTCGTAGGCCGGGTTCACCCCGATCACGATCCAGTAGATGTTCGTCGTGCCGATGATCTGGCGCTGCACCGCGCGCGCGGGCATCAGCACGGTATCGTCCTGGTCGCTGCCCGGGCCGCCCTGGCCGCGTTCCTTGAGCACGCCGATCACGGGGCAAGTGAGCTTGCCGAGGCGCAGCTCGCGGCCGAGCGGATCAACATTGGCGAACAGATTCTTGCGCACCGTTTCGCCGATGATGCACACGCTCCTGCCGGCAGCCTCCTCCTCGGCGGTGAAGACGCGCCCCGAGGTGAGCTTCATCGCCTGAATCGCAATTCCGTCGCGCGTCGTACCCGTGACGCTGGTTTGCCAGTTGATCCCATCGGCAGTCGCCGCGACGCTGGAATTGACCTGGCCGGCGACCGCGTCGATCCCGCCAATCTGTTCGCGGATCGCGTCGACATCCTCGCGGGTGAAGTTGCGCGGCGCGCCGCCGCCCGCCTGACGCGCCTGGCTATCCGTCACGACCATCAAAGTGTTCGCACCGAGCGATTCGATCTGCGAGCGCACTGATGCGGTCACGCCGTTGCCGACCGTCACCATCGTGATCACGGCAGCGACGCCGATCACGATTCCCAGCACGGTCAGAATAGAACGGAGAAGGTGGCGCCGGATTTCGCGAAGGGCCAGAAGGAGCGAAGCGCCGAGCATCTGGTTATGGTGTAACATCTTATCGGTAGCGTAACAGTCCTTTTTACACCCAAAATCGGTGAGTCGAATTTGGTGTGGATTGGAAAGCCGCTGATCGAGACTTCATACCGAGCACCCGCCGTATGAACACGAACGGGGTGCGCCTTCCGAGCCGTTCGTCCTGCACGTTATTGAAAGCGGGCGGCGGCTGAACGATCGGCTGTGTCTGTTTGTTGGAGCTTGATGGTGGAGCGATATCATCTGTTCGAAACCGATCACGGTTCGGCCGCGATCGGATGGAGCGCGCGCGGCGTTTCAGCATTCCGCCTGCCGGCAGCGACGCCCCAAGAAACCCGCGCATCCGTGCGGCGCCGTCTGCCCGATGCGGTGGAAGCAGCTCCGACCGGGCCGGTCGAGCATGTGGTTCAGGCGGCTCGGCGTTATTTCAGCGGCGAGCCGATCGACTTCACCGACATCACGCTCGATCTCGGGCGCCAGGACCACCTGTTCGCAAGGATATACGAGTTGGTCCGGCGGCTGCGCTGGGGCGAAACCACGACTTATGGGGAGATTGCCAGATCGCTCGGTGAAGGCCCCGAAGTCGCACGCGATGTGGGTCAGGCGATGGCGCGTAACCCGATCCCGCTTATCATTCCCTGCCATCGCGTTCTGGCCGCCGGAGGAAAGATCGGCGGCTTTTCCGCGCCCGGCGGATCGCGGGCCAAGGCCCGCATGCTTGCGCTGGAGGGCGTGCAGCCGGGGCCAGCCGAACCGTCGAAATCCAGCGCGCAGACGAGCTTCGGTTTCTGATCTCCGCCTTTTCCGTTACCCACGGGAAAGAGTCGAAACGCGAGGTATGTGAATGGCCGGTCCGCTTGAGGGCCTGAAAGTGTTGGAGCTGGCGCGCATCCTCGCCGGACCATGGGCCGGGCAGACGCTCGCCGATCTTGGCGCCGACGTGATCAAGGTCGAGAGCCCCAACGGCGACGACACGCGCAATTGGGGCCCGCCCTTTGTCGCGGCGGCGGACGGCGGCGATCTGTCCGCCGCCTATTTTCATGCCTGCAATCGCGGCAAACGCTCGATCGTCGCCGATTTCGCCACCGAAGAAGGCCGTGCCCTGGTGCGCAGGCTCGCGGCCTCGGCCGATGTGCTGATCGAAAATTTCAAGGTCGGCGGACTCGCCAGATATGGGCTCGACTATGAGAGCTTGAAGGCGATCAATCCGCGGCTGATCTATGCCTCGATCACCGGGTTCGGGCAGGACGGACCTTATGCCAATCGTGCAGGCTATGACTTCCTGATCCAGGGTATGGGCGGCGCGATGTCGATCACCGGCGATCCCGACGGCCCGCCGACCAAGACCGGCTTTGCGATGGCCGACATCTTTTCCGGCCTTTACGCGACTATCGGTGTCCTCGCTGCACTGCGCGCGCGCGACGCGACCGGGGAGGGGGCCTGGATAGATTGTGCACTGCTGGACAGCCAGGTGGCGGTGCTTGCCAATCAGGCACTCAGCTTTCTCGTCTCGGGCAAGGCACCGCACCGGCTCGGCAACGCGCATCCCAGCATCGTGCCCTATGAGGTGTTTCCCGTCGCGGACGGTCATATCGTGATCGCGGTTGGCAATGATGGCCAGTTCCGGCGGTTGTGCGCGGTGCTGGGCCAAGCCGATCTCGGCAGCAATACGGACTTCGCGACCAACCCGGCCCGGGTCGAACATCGCGTCACGCTGATCGCGCGGCTTTCGGAGCTGACATCGGGATGGACCCGGGACAATCTGCTGGATGCGCTGGAGTGCGAAGGCGTGCCGGCCGGCCCGATCAATACGATCGCGGAGGTGTTTGCCGACGCCCAGGTCCACCATCGTGCCATGCGCCTCGATCTGCCCTCCACGGAGGCCGAGGGTGGATCGGTCCCCGGCGTGCGCACGCCCCTGATCATCAATGGCGTAGCCGCCGGCCACGAGAGGCCGTCGCCGCGGCTGGGGGAACATGGCGCCGAAATCGCGTCGGATCCAAATTGGGCCGGTTCCGATCCGACATAGGTGCGCGAACGAAGTTCGCCGGGCAAAAAGAAAGGCCGGCCGGCTTGCGCCGACCGGCCTTAGCTTGGTCAGATGACGATCAGCAGAAGCGGTTGATCAGATTTTCCAGCCGCTCCTGGCCGCCCGACTTCGGCTTGGGATTGAGATTCTTCGACAAAGCCAGATCGGCGATGTCGGCAAGCGAACCCTTCGCGACCTGCTGGCCGATCTCGCCGTCCCAGCCCGCATAGCGCTCCTTGCGGGCGGCATCGAGCCGGCCGTCCTCAACCAGGGCGGCTGCGTTGAGCAACGCCTTGGCGATCACGTCGATCGCACCAACATGGCCGTAGAACAAATCGGCGGCGTCGATGCTCTGACGACGAACCTTCGAATCGAAATTGAACCCGCCGTCGGTGAAGCCGCCGGCGCGCAGCACCTCGAGCATCGCGAGCGTCATTTCCTCGACCGAATTCGGGAATTGATCCGTGTCCCAGCCATTTTGGTGGTCGCCGCGATTGGCGTCGATCGAACCGAAGATGCCGAGCGCGTTGGCCATTGCCAGCTCATGCTCGAACGTATGGCCGGCGAGCGTCGCGTGATTCGCCTCGATATTGACCTTCACCTCATTCTCGAGGCCATAATTCTTGAGGAAGCCGTACACCGTCGCGGTGTCGAAATCATATTGATGCTTGGTCGGCTCGTGCGGCTTCGGCTCGATCAGGATCGTGCCCTTGAAACCGATCTTGTGCTTATGCTCGACCACCAGATTGAGGAAGCGGCCAAGCTGGTCCAGTTCCTTCTTGAGGTTGGTGTTGAGCAAGGTCTCATAGCCTTCGCGGCCGCCCCACAACACATAGTTGGAACCGCCCAGACGCTTGGTCGCGTCGAGCGCCTGGCGCACCTGCAGCGAGGCGAAGGCATAGACTTCGGGGCTGGGGTTGGTGGCGCCGCCCGACATGAAGCGCGGGTGGCTGAACAGATTGGCGGTGCCCCACAGCAATTTGATGCCGGTCTCGCCCTGCAGGCGCTCCAGATCGTCGACCGCTTCGGCGAGATACTTGGTGTGTTCGGCGGCGTCGGCAGCTGCCGCCATCACGTCGACATCGTGGAAGCAGTAGAATGGAACGCCGAGCTTCTTGATGAAGTCGAAGCCTTCGGCGCGCTTGGTCGCCGCGGCCTTGCTGTCCATCACACCCGACAGCCACGGACGGCTGAATGTGCCCGCGCCGAAAATGTCGTGACCTGCCCACGAGAAGGTGTGCCAGAAGCAGACCGCGAAGCGGAGATGATCCTCCATGCGCTTGCCGAGTACCACCCGATCCTTGTCGTAAAAGCGGTATGAAAGCTCGTCGGTCGAATCCGGCCCCTTGAAGGTGATCGGCGCGATCTCGGCGAAATAGGTCGGTTGGGTCGACATTAATGGCCTCTCATTTTCGGGCTGACATGTGGATAGGCTTCGCGGAACGCCGCCTTCTTGCTCGCAAGCAGCTCTATATCCGCAGTTTGCGGTTCTACAACGCGTTCGACAGGAGGAGGGGCGCAAATTGCGCGCGGATCGCCATCGTCCACGGCGATCTGCGCCAGGCGCGCCGCGCCGAGTGCCGGGCCGACCTCGCCGCCGCGCAGATAGACGAGCGGGGTCTCGACGGCGGCGCTGATGATCCGGCCCCAGTAAGCCGAGCGCGCGCCACCACCGATCACCGCGAGTTTGTCGACCTGCGTCCCGGCATCGCGCAGCGCGTCGAGCCCGTCGGCAAGCGCGAACGCGACGCCCTCCAGCACCGCCTGCGCGAGCGTGCCGGGGCTGGTCTCATAGTCGAGATTGAGGAACGCGCCGCGCACGAGCGCATCATTATGCGGCGTGCGCTCGCCCGACAGATAAGGGAGGAACAATTCCTTGCCGCGTCCCGGGCCAGTGCTTTCCGCGCGCGTGAACAATTCGGGCGCGTTGGCGGCGCCCGTCAGCTTCGCAACCCAGTCGATGCACGCTGCCGCGCTCAGGTGGACGGACATCTGGTGCCACATGTCGGGCAGGCAGTGGCAGAAAGCATGAACGGCGCGACCCGGATTGGGGCGGAATTTCTCCGTCGCAATGAAGATCACCCCCGACGTGCCGAGCGAAAGCAACGCGTCGCCGTCAGAGACCACGCCGACGCCGACCGCGCCCGCGGCATTGTCGCCGCCGCCGCCGACCACTGGAACCGCCGCCATCCCCCACAGATCCGCGACCTCCTGGCGGAGCATGCCGGCAATCTGCGACCCTTCGAACAGGCGCGGCATCTGCGCGCGGGTAAGGCCGGTCGCAGCGAGCAGGGTATCGCTCCAGTCGCGTTTGGCGACGTCGAGCCATAAAGTGCCAGCGCTGTCGGACATGTCCGACGCTTTCTCGCCCGTCATCCGCAGCCGCACATAATCCTTGGGCAGGAGCACGGTGCGGATCTGGTCGAATATCGCCGGCTCGTGCTTACGCACCCAGGCGAGCTTGGGCGCGGTGAAGCCGGGCATGGCGAGATTGCCGGCGATCGCGTGGAGGTTGGGCACCGCCGCCTCCATTTCCTCGCATTCGGCATAAGAGCGGCCGTCGTTCCACAGGATCGCGGGGCGAAGGGGCTTGTCGCCGGCATCGAGCAGGGTCGCGCCGTGCATCTGTCCGGCGACGCCGATACCGCGCACCGAACGGCGCACCGCCGGATCGATTGCACGAACCGCGGCCTCGGTCGCGGCCCACCAATCCTCCGGCGCCTGCTCCGACCATGTTTCGTGCGGACGCGAGACGGTAAGAGCGGCCGTGCCCTGACCGGCGACATTGCCGTCGGCCGAAATCACGACTGCCTTCACCCCGGACGTGCCGATGTCGATACCCAGGAACATGTGCGATCAGGCCTTCAGTCTACGAACGGATTGATTGTCTTGATCGTGCCGTCCGGATTGAAGTGCAGCTCCGTCA
>Ga0070658_10000474_pt1 | contig 34809 bp, 19 predicted proteins | sample KBSC13metaG_FD_64664 | JGI IMG/M metagenome (GOLD analysis project Ga0070658, IMG submission 64664) | Corn rhizosphere microbial communities from Kellogg Biological Station, Michigan, USA - KBS C1-3 metaG | ecosystem: Host-associated > Plants > Roots > Rhizosphere > Soil ... | reverse complement strand
ATCGCCCGGGCTCGGGCTACTACTGCGGCAGCCAGGACGTCGGCCAGGCAACGCTCATGAACAAGAAGCGCTCGGCCACGGGCTACGTGTCGAGCTCGTTTAAAGTGAACGACCACCTGGAGCTGTACGGCAGCGGGCTGTATGGATCCTCCACCAACACATCGATCGCTGGTTCCAACTACACCTTCTGGAGCGCCAACAATGGTGGCCGCTTCATCGACCAGGCCACCGGCCAGCAGACGATCGCCCAACACGCCCTGTCGCCGGAAGAAACCGGTGGCTACGACCGTATCGGCAACCGCAACATCGGACAGCAGTACCAGGTGATCGCGGGCGCCCGTGGCAAGCTGGGCGATTCGGCGTGGGACTACGATGCCTACTACAACCGCTCGGCGTACTCGCTGACCAACAAGCAGAACCGTCCGCTCGCCGGCCCGATCGATGCGCTGTTCGAAAAGCAGTTCATGGGTCCTAAGCTGGGTAACGACGCCGCCACCGGCCTGCCGATCTACGCGCCGAACTGGGCGAACTTCTACCAGGCGGTCACGCCCGAGCAGTACATCGCCACCCTCGGCCAGATCAACTCGGTGTCGCAAACCTGGACACAGGACCTCAACGTCCAGCTCACCAACACCTCGCTGGCCTCGCTGCCGGCCGGCGACATCGGCCTTGCCATCGTGGGTCAGGCTGGCAACGAGCACTGGAGCAACCGCACGGACCTGGCCGTGGTCAACCGCGACTACTGGGGCCTTTCAGGCACCCAGGGCCACGGCAAGCGCCAGCACTATGCCCTGGCCGGCGAGTTGAGCGTGCCGATCACCGCGGAACTGCTGGCCAGTGCCGCCGTGCGTTACGACCGCTACCAGTGGACGGGCAACGCCATCGGTCGACCCACCTACAAGCTGGCATTCGAATACCGCCCGATCGACACCCTGTTGCTGCGTGCCAACTACGCCACGGCGTTCCGCGCACCAGACATGGGTTACCTGTTTGCCGGCGATAGCGGCTATTTCATCGGCGCACCGGATTTCTACGGTTGCGAGACCTTCTATCCGGGCGAGGCGCTGCGCGACTGCCCGGCGTATAACCAGTCCACCCGCGGCGTCCGTGCAGGAAACCCGGACCTGAAACCCATCACGGCCAAGTCCTATGGCGTAGGCGCGGTGTGGTCGCCCACGCAGGACTTCAACCTGAGCCTGGACTACCTCTCCATCCGCATTGCGGACAAGGTGGAAGACCTGAGCATCACCACCCTGTTCCGCAACGAGGCCGGCTGCCGCACTGGGCGCCAGGATGCCGGCTCCGCCACCTGCCAGGACGCTCTGTCGCGTATCAGCCGTGACGCCACTGGCGCCGTCACCAACATCCGCAGCGGCCCGATCAACTCGTCCAACGAAAGGGTGGACGCACTCACCGTGGGCGCGAACTACCGGATCGACATGGGCAACGCCGGCAACCTCAGGCTGGGCGCGTCGTACAGCAACACGCTCAAGCACACGCTCCAACAGTACGCCGGTGAAGCCACGATCGACCTGCTTCGCGCACCGCAGTACTCCACCGACTTCAAGACCATCACTACCGCTTCGGTGGGCTGGGATCGGGGCGACTGGTCGGCCACGCTCTTCGGTAATCGCCGCGGCCGCACGCCGAACTACCTGGCGCAGGTGAACAACAGCTATGCCGTGCCGGGCGCCGGCCGCCTGGGCTCGTGGACCACGTTCAATATGAACATCGGTTACCAGCTACCCGACGACGCCAGCCTGAGCCTGGTGCTGAACAACCTGCGCAACACCAAGCCGCCGATGGATCAGTCGTACTACGCGTTGCCGTATTTCAATGTGGGGAATTACGACGTCTACGGCAGGTCCGTATTCGTAGAATTCAATTGGCATTTTGGCGGCAAGAAATAACCGCAATATAAAACGATAATGTTTTGTCCAGGGGCGCCGTTTGGCGCCCCTATTTTTTTGCGGATTTCGTAGTGTTTCGCGATTGTGAAGATGTCGTCATGTAGATGAAAAGAAATGAAAGGAACAAGAAAGAAGACCAGTGGAAGGTTACTAATTGGAATTTAACAAGCAGCCTTGGCTTTTCTTAACGCCAAAGCCCGCAACGAAGGGGAGCGCTCGTTGCTGGTGATAGTTCGATTGCATGGATGCGTTTGCCACTACTTGTCCGGAGATGCACATGTCCTTGGGGAATAACCACAGCAGTCGTCGCGCGCTTGCGCGACGCTCGCTTACGCTAGCCGTTGTCACGGCGCTTTCGCTGGGTGCCGCGGCACCTGTGTTTGCACAGTCCACCACCGGCTCCATCTATGGTGATGCGCCCGCCGGTGCCAACGAAACGGTAACGCTGACGAACTCGTCAGGTCTTAGCCGCACGATCACCGTGGGTGCCGACGGCCGCTTCTCGGCCAGTTCGCTGCCGCTTGGCACCTATACGGTGTCGCTGCTGCGTGACGGCGCTACGGTCGACACCCGCAACAACATCACGCTGTCTGCCGGCGGCGCAACCCAAGTATCGTTCGCTGGTGCCAATGCTGCAGGTGCGACGGAACTGGGCGCCATGCAGGTCACCGCCAATGCCTTGCCCGCGATCGACGTGAGCCAGGTGGATTCCCGCACCACCATCACTTCGCAGCAGCTGGCCAAGCTGCCGCTGGCCCGCAACGCTGAGTCGATCGCCCAGCTGGCGCCTGGCGTGAACGCCGGCACCGCGCTGCTCACTGGTGAAGGCGGCCGCGTGCTGAACTCCTTCGGCGGCTCGTCCATCGCCGAGAACGCGTATTACATCAACGGTTTCAATACCACCGACCCGCTGCGCAACTTCGGCGGGCTGACGCTCCCGTACGGTGCCATCGACCAGGAGCAGGTGCTGACCGGCGGCTACGGCGCCCAGTACGGCCGCTCCGACGGCGGCGTGATCAGCCAGGTCGGCAAGCGCGGTACCAACGAGTGGCACTTCGGCGCACAGATCCTGTTTTCGCCAAAGTCGCTGGAAGCCGATCCGAAGAACATCTACTACCCGACCGGTCCGCAGTACCTGTCCAATGACGATGGCGGCCGCCAGGGCCAGCCGTTCCGTTATCGCAACGAGAACAAGGACACGACCGAGACGGTCGATGGCTACTTCGGTGGCCCGCTGATCAAGGACAAGCTGTTCATCTTCGGTGCCGTGGAAGCCGAACGCCGTGTCGACGGCCGCAATATCCAGACCACCGATGTGGGCCAGGATACCAAGTACAGCTACACCGACCCGAAGTGGTACGCGAAGGTCGACTGGAACATCACCGACAACAACATCTTGGAATTCACCGGCGCCTCGGACAAGACCGAGTACGACCCGAAGGTGTTCTCGTACGCCTATAACGATCCGAACAACATCAAGGGCACGCGAGGCGCGTACCTCGGGTCAGGCGTCCAGACCAAACAGGGTGCGGACCTGGGCATCCTCAAGTACACCGGCTACATCACCGATGACATCACCATCGACGCGATGTACGGCAAGATGAGGCAGACCGATACCACGCGAGTGAACTCGCAGTTCCCGATCATCTTCGGCGCTTCCAGCCAGAACCCGCTCTATACAGGCGGTGGTCCGGGCTACACCGGCCAGGCCGTGGCTACGACCTCCGTGGATAACCCGAACATCGAGGACAAGACACGCAACCTGCGCTTCGATTTCAACTGGAAGATCGGATCGCATTCGATCACCGCTGGTATCGACAACATGGACATCCAGTCCATTGGTGCCGGCTCCCAGTACCCGGGCGGTTCGGCTTGGGTATACGGCAATGGCGATCCTAACAGTGCCATCAGCACCCAGCCAGGCCAGGAAGTGGCCGCCCCGGGCGGCGATGGCTATTACGTGGCCAATGAGATCTTCACCACGTTTGCCAAATCGGTGCGCGTGAAGCAGCGTGCCCAGTTCGTGCAGGACGAATGGCAGGTGACCGACCGCGTGCTGCTGTCGATCGGCGTGCGCAATGACCAGTTCACCAATTACAACCCAGATGGTGCGGCATATATCCGCCTGACTCGCCCGAACCTGTCGCCCCGCCTGGGTGCCAGCTGGGACGTGTTCGGCGACTCCAGCATGAAGGTGTATGCCAATGCTGGCCGCTACTACCTGGATGAGCCGTCCAACGTGGCCGTTCGCGGCGCTGCCGGTAGCACCTTTACCGACCAGTACTTCACTTACACCGGCATCGACCCGGTGTCCGGCGTGCCCACCGGCCTGACGCAGATTCCGCAGGGCCACTACCCCGGCGTGTCGGCCAACCTTGAGTTCGGCGTGCCGCCTGACCCGAAGCAGGTCACCAGCAAGAACGTGCAGGCTGAGTACCAGGACGAGTACATCGCCGGTATCGACAAGTCGTTCGACATGTTCGGCGACAAGTGGACCGCCGGCGCCAAGGGCGTGTGGCGCAAGCTGCGTAACGACCTGGATGACGTTTGCGATACCGCCATCTTCGGCGCCGAGGGCGTTGCCCAGGGCTTCGACGAGGCCGCTGCCGAAGGCCAGGGTTGCTACATCATGAACCCGGGCAAGAACTCCACCTTCAACGTTCCGCGCGGCGATGGCACCTACGGCACCATGACGGTTCCCTGGTCGGCTTTCGGCATGCCGGACCTGAAGCGCAAGTACGCAGCCCTGAACACGTATCTGGAGCACCCGTTCGACGGCAAGTGGTATGGCCGCATCGACTACACCTGGTCGCACAGCTTCGGTAACACGGAAGGTTCGGTGCGTTCGGATATCGGCCAGAACGATGTGTCGCAGACGGAAGACTGGGATAACCAGGGTGTGATGACCAACTCCAACGGCGACCAGTCCAATGATCGTCGCCACCAGTTCAAGCTGATCGGTTACTACCAGATCACGCCGGAATGGATGGTGGGTGCCAACATGCAGGTCCTCTCGGGCACGCCCAGGACCTGCCTGGGTTACTTCGGTCCGGAACAGCTCGATCCGTATAACTACAAGGTGGCCTACCACTTCTGTGGCCCGGAAGGCACGCCGGCGGCCCCTGGCAAGACGGGTCGCACGCCGTGGACGGAGATCGTCAACGCCAACGTCGAATGGCGGCCGGAATTCGCCGACCACAAGCTGGCGTTCAACCTGATCGTCTACAACCTGTTCAACCAGCAGCGTCCGACGCAGTTCGACAACACGTCCGAGCAGGGCAAGTTCACCGCCTCGCCGAACTTCTACACCCCGTTGTCGTTCACCCCGCCGCGTTCGGTGCAGTTGGGTGCCACGTACGACTTCTAAGCTTCTTAGCCATAACTAGAAATAGCGGCGGCCTTTCCCGGGGCCGCCGCGAAAAGCATCCCCAGACTCATGCCGAGGCCCAAATGGTCTCGGCTTTTTTTTGCGGCTCTTTTTCTGAAGGGGCATCAATCCCACATAAACTTGCCCTTCAGCATTAACTTACGGCGTCCACACATATACCGGAGGACGGCCGCATACGTCACTTTTCAGTTGCAGGGTGTAGCAGGCCTGAGCTTCTGTTAGGAATTCGCGTGCCAGTTGGGTGAACGGCTACGTACAGTTCGACGTTACCTGCGACTTCTAAAGGTCTATATCTATCACTAGAAATGCCACGGCCTTTCCAGGGGCCGCCGTTAGGAGCATCGTCGGATTTCTGCCGATGCCCTTCGACTTCGTTTTTGTTGCCCTTCGATTTAGTTGACCGTAATTATTTCTTCTAGGAAGAATTCTTATAAGAACGTTTCCTATTTTGTTGCAATACCATTAAGCAAGAAAGATTCACGAAAGGCTCAACCTACAATCGTGCTCCTGCCGATTTCGAACATCGATTTTCCGCAGAACGCGGTTTTTAGGGGACAACCTGATGTATTACCGTCACAGCGCACTTGTGCGCCGTTCGTTAAGTATTGCCGTCGTTGCAGCCCTCGCAGCTGGCACTTCCACCACTGCACTTGCCCAGGCCACCACCGGTACGATCTACGGTGATGCCCCGGCGGCCGCCAACGAAGCCGTCCTGATCGAAAGCAGCAGCGGCGTCAGCCGCACTGTGCAAGTGGACGAGCGCGGGCGTTATTCAGCAGGCTCGCTGCCGCTGGGCACGTACTCCGTTACCCTTCTTCGCGATGGGGCCACGGTCGATTCGCGTAAGAACGTCACCCTGACCCTTGGCGGCGGCACGCAGGTGTCGTTCTCCCCGGCGTCGTCCACGTCCACCACTAACCTGACCTCGGTTGAGGTTACGGCCAACGCCCTGCCGGCAATCGACGTGACCCAGGTGGACTCGCGCACCACGATCACCGCCGAGCAGCTAGCGCGGCTGCCGCTGCAGCGTAGCGCCGAAGCCGTCGCCACCCTGGCGCCCGGAGTTAACCGCGGTAGCTCGTACTTCACCAGCCCGACAGGCCAGGTGCTCAATTCCTTCGGCGGTTCGTCCATCGCCGAGAACGCTTACTACATCAACGGTTTCAATACGTCTGACCCGCTGAAGAACTTCGGCGGCCTGACTCTCCCCTACGGCGCCATCGACCAGGAGCAGGTGCTCACGGGTGGTTACGGCGCACAGTACGGTCGCTCCGACGGCGGCGTGATCAGCCAGGTCGGTAAGCGCGGTACGAACGAATGGCACTTCGGCGCGCAGATCCTCTTCCAGCCCAAGGTGACCAACGCGAACCCGAAGAACACCTACTATCCCTCCGGCCCACAATACCTGGCCGCGGCCGATGGCGGAGCGCAGGGCGAGGAATACGCCTATCGCAACCAGAACAAGTCGTCCACGGAAGTCGTGGACGCCTACTTCGGCGGCCCGCTGATCAAGGACAAGCTCTTCATCTTCGGCGCTGTCGAGGCCGAGCGCCAGGTAAACGGCAAGCAGATTGAAAGCTCGCAGGTAAACCAGGCCGAGCATTACAGCTACAACGATCCGAAGTACTACGCCAAGCTGGACTGGAACATCACGGACAACAATATCCTTGAGTTCACCACCGCGTCGAACAAGACCGAATACACCAATCAAGTGTACAACTACACCTACCCGGATGTCGGCAGCAAGAAGGACAAGGGCCAATTCGGGGATTATCTCGGACCAGGTACCTACACCAATGACGGTGCGCGTGTCGCGATCGGCAAGTACACCGGCTACATCACCGATGACATCACCGTCGACGTGCTTTACGGCAAGATGCTTCAGACCGACTATAGCCGTACCGCTGGCGGCCCCGACGCCCCGGTGCTACGCGCGCAGAACCAGGATCCGGCACTCAACGGCGGAGTCGAGAATGTCGGCCCGCAGACCACGCGTACCACCGTGTCAAACCCAGCCGCCCAGGATCGTACGCGTAACTTGCGTCTTGACTTGAACTGGAAGCTCGGCGCCCATTCGATCACCGCTGGTATCGACAATCTCGACACGTCCTCGTTGAACATCGGCGACACGTTCCCTGGCCCGGGTTATGCCTGGGTGTACGGCCACGGCGACCCGAACACGCCGATCAGCACCCTCGGTGGCCAGGAGGTGGCGGCACCCGGTGGCAACGGTTATTACGTGTCCCAGGAAATCTACACCACGGGCGCAAAGAAGGTCCGGGTGAAGCAGCGCGCCCAGTTCGTGCAGGACGAGTGGCAGGTGACCGACCGGTTGCTGCTGTCCATCGGCTTGCGCAATGACCAGTTCACCAACTACAACCCGGACTCGCAGCCGTACATCCGGCTTACCCGTCCGAACCTGTCGCCACGTCTTGGCGCCAGCTGGGATGTGTTGGGCGATTCGAGCCTGAAGGTATATGCCAACGCTGGCCGGTACTACCTGGATGAGCCAACCAATGTTGCCATTCGCGGCGCGGCGGGCAGCGTCTTTACCAACCAGTATTTCACCTACACCGGCATCGATCCGGCCACGGGCGCCCCGACAGGCCTGACGCAGATTCCGCAGGGCCATTATCCGGGCGTGTCGGCCAACAACGAGTTTGGCGTGCCGCCGAACCCGAAGACGGTGACCAGCAAGGACGTTTCGGCCGAATACCAGGATGAGTACATCGCGGGCCTCGACAAGGCCTTTGAGATGATGGGCGCTAAGTGGACGGCCGGTACCAAGTTCACCTACCGCAAGCTGCGTAACGACCTGGACGATGTCTGCGACGGCGCCACGTTCTCGGCCGTGGGCGCGGCCCAGGGCTTTGATCCGGACCTCGCGCTGGGCTCAGGTTGCTACATCATGAACCCGGGCAAGACGCAGAAGTTCAACGTTTCCAATGGCGATGGCACCTTTGGCACGATGACGGTGCCCTGGTCCGCCTTTGGCATGCCGGACCTCAAGCGTAAGTACGCGGCACTTGATTCCTATCTGGAGCATCCGTTCGACGGCAAGTGGTACGGCCGAATCGATTACACGCTCGCCCATAGCTTCGGCAACACTGAAGGTTCGGTACGTTCGGACATCGGCCAGACCGATGTGGCTCAGACCGAAGACTGGGACAACGCTGGCGTGATGGTGAACACCAACGGCGACCAGGCTAATGACCGCCGTCACCAGATCAAGTTAACCGGTTACTGGCAGCTCACGCCTGAATGGCTGGTCGGCGGTAACGCCCAGCTGCTTTCAGGTACGCCCAAGGTCTGCCAGAGCTTCTTCGGCCCAGAGCAATCCGATCCCTACGGCTATGCCGACGCCTACCACTTCTGCGGCCCGGAGGGCCGTCCGGCAACGCCGGGCAAGGTGGGGCGTACCCCGTGGCAGGAAATCGTAAGCCTCAACGCGCAGTACCGCCCGGCGTTCGCCGATCACAAGCTGGCCTTCAGCCTGCTGGTCTACAACGTGCTCAACCAGCAGCGTACAACCCAGTTCACCACCACGTCGGTATCGGGGCCGGGACAGCTGTCGCCTGACTACCAACTGCCTATTTCGTACGAAACGCCGCGGTTCCTGCAGTTCGGCATCAGCTACGACTTCTGAATTAATTACGATCGGATATAACTAGAAAAAACCCGGCGACTGTTCCCGCAGTCGCCATGCATTCCCCGGACTAGGCCATCGCTTACCAAGGGCGATGGCCTTTTTTTCGGCGCCCTTTTTTGCGGGCCCATTTGATGTCCAGGCCAACATCTCACGATTATCGTAGGAATTTTTCCTAGTTCCGACGCAGTTCGACAACACGTCCGAGCAGGGTACGTTCACGGCCTCGCTGAACTTCTTCACCCCGTTGTCGTTCGCCGCGCCGCGTTCGGAGCAGTTGGGTGCCACTTACGACTTCTAAGCTTCTTGTCCATAACTAGAAATAGCGGCGGCCTTTCCCGGGGCCGCCGCGAAAAGCATCCCCAGACTCATGCCGAGCCATTCGCCCTCGGCTTTTTTTGCCTGCAATTCAGCTGCGGGTTCTTGCGTCCGTCTCGCAAGCGCAATTTCTTACGCGTAGGAATTTTTCCTAGAAATCGCAAATTCCTTTCTGAGGAAACCTTCATGAAAGGTACCGAAAGCGAAGGTTGGCTTCATGCGGAATTAACGTTCCGATGGGGTCTGCTCCGGCGTGCCGGAGCCCGTGCGACGACTGGGGAGGCCTGTCGCCGGTGACTGCAGAACCGCAAGGACGCTTTGCCGAACTTTTCTGGGGAAAACAAGATGACCACTTTTAACGTGCGCATTGCCCGCAGGGCAATCGCAACGTCTATTGCCTTGGGCCTGGCCCTCGGCGCAGGCGGCGCCGCCTTTGCACAGAGCAACTCGTCGGGCTCGATCTTCGGCCAGACCGAAGCGCCCAACGCCGTGATCCATATCGAGAATACCGATACCGGCCTTGTCCGCGACATCACGCCGGACAAGGATGGCCGCTACCGTGTCGCCTCGTTGCCGATTGGCACGTACAAGGTGAGCCTTGTCAGCAACGGGACCACTCTCGACACCCGCAACAACGTGGCCGTGACCCTTGGCGGCGGTGTCAACGTTTCGTTCAACAATGCCGCACCCTCGGCCGCCAATGCACAGAATCTCGGCGCAGTGACCGTGGTGGGCAATGCCTTGCCTGCGATCGACGTGTCCTCGGTGGACTCGCGCACGGTGTTGACCTCCGAGCAGCTCCAGAAGCTGCCCGTGCAGCGCAACATCACCGCTACGTCGCTGCTGGCGCCGGGTACCGTCCAGGCCGACGCGCGCTACGGCAACGTCGCTTCGTTCGGTGGTTCATCCGCTTCGGAAAACCAGTACTACATCAACGGTTTTGCAGTCACCAACTCGCTTACCGGCGTAGGCTCCATCACCCTGCCCTTCGATGCAATCGACCAGCAGCAGGTACTCACCGGCGGCTATGGTCCGGAATTTGGCCGCTCCACCGGCGGCGTGGTGAACATCATCACCAAGCGTGGCGGTAATACCTGGCAGGGCAGCGTCGGCGTCTACTGGTCGCCCAGCTCGCTTGAGCAGTCGCCCAAGTCGATCTACCACCCGTCCTGTGCCCCGGGACTCAGCAATGCCTGCGGCACGATCTATCAGTACCGCGGCGACAATACCCAGTCGCAGCTGCAGTATTCAGCCGAAATCGGTGGTCCGCTGATCAAGGACAAGCTGTTCGTCTACGCCGCGGGCGACTTCGTCCACGGCACCGGCCAGACCATTGCGTCCACGGCCACGGCGCAGGAAACCACCTACACCACGCGTGCTGCACGCTGGTTGGGCAAGATCGACTGGAACATCACCAACGATCACATCATCGAACTGACGGGCATCGGCGACAACGAGCAGGAAAACGACTCGTTGATGAACTACAGCTACGCCCAGGGTTCCACCACCACTTATAAGGGCAACGCCTACACCAAGAACTACAACGGTGTCGGCACCAACGCTACCCCGGGCGGCACCGTCTACATCGCCAAGTACACCGGTTACATCACCGACGACTTCACGATCAATGCCTTGTACGGCAAGACGCATTCGGACCACACCCAGGACGTCAACAGCGCCGCTAGCGACAATTGCGGCCTGATCACTGACAACCGAGCCGCCCACCAGGCCAATCCGCAGACCGGCTGCAACATCGTCAACTCCGTGCTGTCCCCGGGCGCCAACGACAAGACCAGTGGCTGGCGTATCGACCTGGAATACAAGCTCGGCAGCCACGACATCACCGGCGGCGTGGACAACTACAACATCCGCGACTTCTCCGGCCTGGTCGATCCGCCGGCAGGTGAAGCCCAGTACTACGACAACGACGGCGGCCCGGGCTCCTATCCAGGTCATTCCGACGTGACGTTCCCGGCGGGCACCACCGAGTACGTGGACCTTCGTTACTTCGCCGCCACCGCTCACGTGAAGGTGACCCAGCAGGCCCAGTACCTTCAGGATCGCTGGCAGGTGACTGATCGTGTCCTGGCCTCGATCGGCCTGCGCAACGAGCAGTTTGACAACTACAACGGCAGCGGCGTGGTCTATGCCAAGCAGCGCCACCAGCTGGCTCCGCGCCTGGGCGCCACCTGGGACGTCTTCGGTGATTCCACGCTGAAGATCTACGGCAATGCCGGTCGCTACCACCTGGCGATCCCTGCCAACGTGGCCATCCGCGGTGCCTCGGCCTCGACCTACACCACGCAGCTGGCTACCTTCACCGGCATCGATCCGGTCACCGGCATGCCCGAAGGCGTGACCAAGTACGGTGCGACCCAGTTCGAGAACGGCGCCAACGGTGTGGCCCCCGATCCGAAGCTGATCGCCGCCCGCAACTTGAAGGCCTACTACCAGGACGAGTACATCCTGGGCGCGGATAAGCAACTGGCCGACAATTGGACCACCGGCGTGAAGCTCACCTACCGCAAGCTTCGCAGCATCATCGACGATACGTGCGACAGCCGTCCGTTCGAGGCTTATGCGCTGGCCCACAACATTCCGCTGACCAACCCCGCGTACCTGTACGATCCGGCGAACCCCGGCGCGCCCTGCTTCCTCTCCAACCCAGGTAGCTCCAACACCTACACGGTGGATACCACGGGCAACGGCACGTACCAGACGTTCGACCTCAGCAAGAAGGACCTGGGCTTCCCGAACCTCAAGCGCAAGTACGTGGCTGCTGACTTCTACCTGCAGCACGACTTCGCCGACGGTTGGTATGGCAAGCTGGAATACGTGTACTCGCACAGCTTCGGCAACTCCGAAGGCCAGCTGGATTCGGACATCGGTCAGCAGGACGTGTCCACCACCGAGTCGTGGGACTTCCCGGAAATCATGCTGGGCACGAACGGCTCGCTGCCGAACGACCGCCGCCATGTGCTCAAGGGCTATGGCTTCTACCAGCTCACGCCTGAGTGGCTGGTTGGCGCGAACCTCAACATCGCCTCGGGTGAGCCGAAGAGCTGCATGGGCCTGTACCCTGCAGATCCGTATGGCTATGGCCACAACTACTTCTACTGCGGTGGCCAGGTGGTTCCCCGTGGTTCGCGTGGTCGCCTGCCGTACACGGAGACGCTCAACCTCAACGCCTCGTATGCACCGGAGATCTTTGCGCACAAGCTGACCTTCAGCTTCGACGTGTTCAACGTGTTCGGCCAGCAGCGTGCGACATCGTTCTACGAGTACGGCGAGAAGTCTTCGCCGAACGCCGCCGGCACCGGTGGCGTGGTCGATCCGGACTACGGCCGCGTGATCAGCTACACCGCTCCGCGCAGCGCCCGCCTCGGCGTCCGCTACGACTTCTCGCTGTAAGCAACACGGCTAAACCATAACTAGAAAAACACGGCGGCTGTTCCCGCAGCCGCCGAAGAGCATCTCCCTAGACCAGGCCACCGTTACCCCAAGGACGGTGGCCTTTTTTTATCCCGCTCGCACGGTGGACATGCTACGGATTCCTGCAATGAGGGGAGCGGCGCCGTTGTAGGCGGCCTTGGCATCTACAGCCTCGAATATCTTCTGGTTGGCCGCGTGAAGATTCCTCGCAGCAATTCCGCGTTCAGTGCCGGGGTATTTACGCGCCATGTCAAACAGCTGCTTCTGGATAACCCTGAGCTCCCGAACGTATTGAGCATTCGACACAGGACGTTTCGTGGTGACCACTACATCCTCGCCATCCGAATCCGAACCCGAGGTCCCCACAGCAGAATCACCTGAACTGTCTTGCGACGACGTTTTGGTATCGCCATGAATTAACGACGTTCCATTCGAGGACACAGGTTCTATTACGTTGTTTCGAGCTCTTGTTTCCTGGAGTGGCTGCAATTCATTGTGATCCGCGCATCGCGGTTCAATGCTTTCAACAACGAGTTCAGCTGAGGCCGAGCGAACGGCTCGGATACCTTGCGATGCGACACGAAGCGCGTCGTGACGCCCCGTTTCCACCAATGCACGCGCAACGTCGTCACCGAGGCGCCGAGCCTCCTCGCCACGCCTCGAGCCATCGAAGATTAGCGCCGTGCTCCCAAGTTCACCCTGCAGGCGGCGCAAGGCCTTGGCCGTGTGCCGCTCGACGTCCTTCCCAAACGAAGGCGCGTCGCCTTGCCGCGATGTCCACTCCGAATGACTACTATCAGTCCGCTGCCCTAAGCCACTGAAAAAGTTGCGAAGCGTCAGAACAATGCCCGTCGGATACTTTGGAGGCATAGACGGGGATGCCATTGAGAACGGTGAGGAATGGGCGGCCGACACCCGGTGTAGTATTTCTCCGGCACGAAACGAACTCGCGGCAGAAGGCCACTGCCGGGATTCGGCCGCACGCATTCGACCGAGTGTGGTATCCCTCTCTGCCGTACGCGGATAGTACTTTGCCAGGGCGGAGGTTTTCTGCACGAACATGTTCGCGCTGTCAGATGGTTCAGACGTATTTGATATAGGTGTACCCTGCTGTGAGGATGTCCGTCGGACAGCGGCGCGCTCCAAACTATTGAGGCGCCGGCTGAGCGAAGGATCGTCACCCGACTTCATAGTCAAGGCGGCCCGACCTTCTTCGTGAGAGTCAAGACGCATGAGCCGTGGTGCACCCGACACATGTCCGCCAATCGGCGCCTGTCCTCCAACTTGGTAGACATGTCGGACGGAACTGGCGAAGTTCGCTTTGTTTGCTACGTGTTTCACCACATCGCCAAATGTGGCGGCGATCTCCGCGACGTTTGGAAGGGAGACTACTGGAGGCATGGAAACATCCTGATATGGACTAGATCATGTGAAGTGGCACGATGGCAACGAAGGCCGCGACGTGGCGTGCATGACGTCAAATTTTCCCGGCCTAAAGAACTCCGCGGGACGGTGCGACTAGATCAAGCGATGTGCGAACGCCAGTGGGCTCGTAGAACTGAGGAAGATCCCGCTCCGAGTTCATTAACCCTTGGGCGTAGGCCCTGCGACGACGCGGGGCGGTACAGGCGCAAGGACCGTGTCCAGGACATCGCTGTAAGCCCCCACGCGAAAGAGTTCGGCACCGACCGACTGAACGAGCCCGCGCGTACGAAGCAGGTCGGGATTTTCGCGCACATACGACACCAGTTCACCCAAGATGCCAGAAGGGCCATCGTTGTCATCGTCATCGTTCGCGAGGTTCTGGATTGCGTAGATGCCCTCGTGCTCCCTTGACAGGGCACCTTGGGCTTCGTCTGATCCGGGAGCCCCGGGGGGCGCAGCGAAGTAGGCCATGATGTCCTGATGCGCCGGAGCCGTGCGCAGCGCCAAGAGGGCTTCATCGTGCCGCCCCTCGTTGTTCAGCCGGGCAGCTTCCGTGATCGCATGACGATAGGCAGTCGTAATGCCGCCATTCCCCCGGATCGCTTCGAGCAACGCATCGCGTGACGGCTCGCCATGCACGACATCGGCATTGGCATCGAACTGCACCTTATGCAATTGATCGTCAACGCGCGCGATGAGTGCGGTTACGCCACGACCGAGGTTTGCCTGCCATCCTGCGTGAATGGCATCGAACTTCGATGGGGTGTCGCTTCCTGCCACCGCCGTTTTCGGGAAAAAGGTGGCCAGACCCGTGGCGAGAATCTTGCCGGCTGCCGTGTTGTCGCCGTTGCGACGCGCCCTGTCGGCATTCTTAATAGTGTCCAAGGCAAATTCATGCCTTGCACCGGACTCCCGCCGCGCTATGCCGAACATCACGTCCCTGGCTTTGGAGTACGAAGTCAGAGGTGCGGAAACGGCTGGCCGCCCAGGGACGGCGGAAACGGCCTGTCGCACATTCCCCAACTGGGAGCCAACACCCGAACCTTGCGGCCCGGTTGAAGAAAATGCACGCGACAACACGCGCTGGAGCATGTTGGAAACGAGAGGAACGACGGCAGGCATATCGACATCCATGTCGGGGAATAGTAGCCATGCTAATCCGCAGCCTTCGCACCCGCTTCCACGTTTCGCCTAAACCCTACTCCAGCGAATTCTCATCCTCGAACCGCAGGTGCTTCATGCTTCGCCCGTGCCGCCGCACCAGCTTCAGCGCCTCGACGCCAATGCGGATATGGCGCTCGACATAGTTGGTGGTAACGGCAAGGTCGCTCTTCTCCGTCTTGATGCCTTCGGGAATCATCGGCTGGTCCGACACCAGCAACAGTGCGCCAACGGAGATCGAGTTGGCGAAGCCGGCGGCGAAGATGGTGGCCGTTTCCATGTCCACGGCCATCGAGCGGGTGCGGCGCAGGTATTCCTTGAACGCCTCGTCGTGCTCCCACACCCGGCGGTTGGTGGTGTACACGGTGCCCGTCCAGTAGTCGTGGCCGAGGTCGCGGATCATGGTGGACACCGCGCGCTGCAGCTGGAACGCCGGCAGTGCCGGCACCTCGGGCAGCAGGTAGTCGTTGGAGGTGCCTTCGCCTCGGATGGCGGCGATGGGCAGGACCAGGTCGCCGATGGCGTTCTTTTTCTTCAGCCCCCCGCATTTGCCCAGGAACAACACCGCCTTGGGGCCGATGGCGCTCAGCAGGTCCATGACCGTAGCGGCATTGGGGCTGCCCATGCCGAAGTTGATCATGGTGATGCCGTCGGCCGTGGCGTTGGGCATGGGCCGGTCGCGGCCCTGCACATCCACGCCGTTCCACTCGGCGAAGCGCTCGACGTAGTGTCCGAAGTTGGTGAGGAGGATGTGCTCGCCGAATTCCTCGAGCGAGGTACCGGTATAACGCGGCAGCCAGTTGCTGACGATCTCGTGCTTGTTCTTCATGTTTTCCAGCTTTTTTCTAGCGCCGAACCGATCGGCGCTGGCACCGGCGACGCCACGCCGGCAGGAGCCATTTAATTGTCACGGCAGAATACGCCTTGCCCGGCCGGAGCGCGAGGGGTGCCCGGCGTGCTACCTTTCGCCCCGACGTTGTCGGGTTCTTCAGCCGGGGAAAATCATGCGAATCGGCGTAGCCATCGACGCGGCCTGCGACCTGCCGCGGGACTTCATCGAAAGAAACAACATCACGGTATTGCCGATCACCATCAAGGTGGACGGACAGACCTTCCTGGACGACAGGAACGCCGCCGAAACCCAGCGATTCATCGACCAGAACATGGGCAGCCGGGCCCACGAGGCGGAAACCGAGCCCAGCAGCGTGGAGCACGTGCAGCGGGTGTTCCTGGACAAGATGGTGGTGGATTACGACTGCGTGATCTGCTTGACCATCACCGCCACGCGCAGCCCCATCCACGACAACGTGATCCGCGCCAGCTTCGCGATCCTGAAGCACTACCGCCCGATCCGCGAGGCGGCGGGCAATCGCCAGCCGTTCCTGATGCGCGTGGTGGATACCCGGAATATCTTCGCCGGCGCCGCGGCGCCGGTGGTGGAAGCGGTTCGGATGATTGCCGCGGGCGAGTCCCCGCAGCAGATGCGCGAGCGCGCGGCGCACATCGCCAACAACGCCTACGGCTACATGCTGCCGCGCGACCTGTACTACCTGCGCGCGCGGGCCAAGAAGAAGGGTGACCGCAGCGTCAGCATGGTCAGCGCCATGCTGGGTTCGGCCCTGGACATCAAGCCGCTGCTGCGTTGCTACCGGGGTGAAACCGGCCCGGTGGGCAAGATCCGCGGCTTCGAACATGGCGCACAGACGCTTTTCGAATACGCCGCCAAGCGCGTGCAGGCGGGCCTGCTGGTGCCGGCGATGAGCCTGTCCTACGGCGGCGAACTGGATGTGATGCGCAACCTTCCCGGTTACGAGATTTTGCTCAAGACCTGCGAAGCTGCGGGTGTGGAGATGCTGGAAAGCCCGATGAGCATCACCGGGATGGTGAACGTGGGCGAAGGCGCCATGACCATCGGCTTCGCCGCCGAAGAGCACGTGGCGGAGTTCTGATGCGTCTTGCCGGCTTCGTTTCCCTGGCGGTGTTGGGATTCCTGGCGTACGCGCCGGCCAGCCGCGCCACGGACATCTACAAGTGCACCGCCGCCCATGGCGAGGTCACCTACCAGAACATGCCTTGCCCGCACGGCGCGAAGTCGGAGAAGCGGGTGATCGACGATACCGAGCCGATGACGACGCCACCCGCGCCGTTGCCGCCGGTGGCGCCGACGCCCCCTCCTTCGCCCACGCCACTCAATGCCTTGCCGCCACCCCCGCCGGGGATCCCGGTCATGTTCGGCTGCGTGCGAGCCACCGACGGCACGCCCTACACCAGCAACGGGCCGGCCCAGCCGTACCTGGCGCCGGCAGGCGTGGTGGGAAGCTACGGCAGCTCGCTATCGGCCCAGGCCGTGCCCTCGGCCCCCGAATTCAACCGGGACAAGGTCACCGGCCAGTTGATCGGCAACAACTACGTCTGGGTGCAGGACAGTTGCCATCAGCTTTCGCCGGAGGAAACCTGCAAGGCGTTGCAGGACCAACTGGACGAGAACGGCGACAAGCTGCGCAAGGCCTTCAAGAGCCAGCAGCCGCCCTTCGAGCAGCGCGATGCGGAACTGCGCGCGCAGCTGAAGGGCTGCGGCGCTTAAGCCCCGGCGAAAGCATCAGAAGCCGTAACGCAGGAAACCGCCGTCCACCGCCACCACCTCGCCGGTGATGTAGCTCGCCGCCGGCAGGCACAGGAAGGCCACGGCGGAGGCCACTTCCTCCGGCTCCCCGATGCGGCGCATCGGCGTGTGATCGAGCACTTCCTCAAGATAATCCGCATCGGCCAGCGCCGGTTCGGAGCGCTGGGTACGGATGTACCAGGGCGCCACCGCGTTCACGCGGATGCCGTCCTCGGCCCATTCCACGGCCAGGTTCCGGGTGAGCTGGTGCACGGCGGCCTTGGTCATGCCATAGACCGAGCCCGTGCGCACGTGGATCGCGCCGGACACCGATCCCACGTTCACGATCGCGGCATTGCCATGCTGCACCAGGTGCGGATAAGCCAGGCGGCACATCTCGAAGGCGGAAAACACATTGGTTTCGAAGATGCGGCGGTAGTCTTCGGAGGTATAGTCCACCGTGGCGGCCGGTGCGTTGCCGCCGACGTTGTTCACCAGCAACGACAGCGGGCTGCCGAGGTCGGCGATCCAGTCGAAGATGGCCAGGCGGTCCTCGGGGTCCGTCAGGTCGGCGGCCAGCGCCAGCACCGATGCGTGCGGAACTTCGTCGGCCAGTTCGGCGCGCACGTGATCCAGGTGGATCTCGTCACGGGCCACCAGCAACAGGTCGGCGCCCAACGCGGCCAGCTCGCGGGCACAGGCGTATCCGATGCCTTTGCTCGCACCGGTCACCAGCGCCGTCTGGCCGTCCAGTCGCCAGCTTGCCAGCCGTGGATGCATCGCGCGTCTCCGTAGGAAGGGTGGGGGTTGGGGGTCAGAGTAATTACTCTGACCCCGGGGCGCGAGCCCATCGCGTTATGCTTGGCGGGCATGAACCAGCCCGCCATCCTGCTCGATATCGACCATGCCACCGTACTCCGCGGCGAGCGCGCCCTGTTGGCGGACTTCAGCCTGCGCATTGCCGATGGCGAGCATACGGCGATCCTCGGCCCCAACGGTTCAGGCAAATCCACCCTGGTCCGGATGATCGAACGCCGCCTCTATCCGCTCTCACCCGGTGACGGGCGCGATCCGGTACGCGTGTTCGGCCGCGCCCGATGGGATGTCACTGAGCTTCGCCGCCTGATCGGCGTGGTGTCGGCGGAGCTGCGACGGGATCTGGAAACCGTCGAGGGCCTGCGCGTGCGCGAGGTGGTGCTGTCGGGATTCTTTGCCTCGCTGGTGCTTGGGCTGGACCACGATGTCACCCACGACATGAAGCAGGCGGCCGACCGGGCGCTGGAAAGAATGGGCATGCTGGCGCTTGCCGACCGCGAGGTCGCCACGTTGTCCACCGGCGAGGCGCGCCGCGTGCTGATTGCCCGTGCGCTGGTCTACCAGCCGCGCGCCCTGCTGCTGGACGAACCCTGCACCGGGCTCGATCTTTCCGCACGACGGGAATTCCTTGGCCACCTGCGGGAGCTGGCGCAGGGCGGCACCACCCTGGTGGTGGTCACGCACCACATCGAGGAAATCATCCCCGAGATCGGCCGCGTGGTGATGATCCGCGACGGCAAGGTATTCGCCGATGGCCCGAAGGCGGAGATCCTGGGCGGAGACGCGTTGTCGCGACTGTTCGACATGCCGCTGCTCGCGCAGCGGAACGAGGCCTGGTATTCGGCGAGGGTAGCCTGATGAAGAACACACGATCGTGGCGCGCATGCGCCCTGGCAACCGCCACCGCGTTGGCCTGCGGCTGTTCCCATCCCCCGCCGCCCGATCCCAACGCACCGCCGACGCCGCAAGCGGCGCAATCCACGGCCAGGCCTTACAACCCGCTCGACCCGATGCTCAAGACCCGCGACCGGGCCCGTGCGGTGCAAGCCACCGTGGACCAGCAACACGCCACGCAAGACACCGCGGTGGAAGACCAGTCGAAATAAAGCCGTTGTCTACTGCGGCGAGCAGAAGCAGTAGGCGTAGACGTTCGGGCGGCCGGCCTGTGCGTGTTCGAGCAGCTTCAACTCCGGCAGGCGCTCGTCGATGGTCGACAGCCACTTCGGCAAGCCCAGGCCCCAGGAACGTCCGATTTCCAACGCGGCACTGTCATTCATGCTGACGACCGCGCGTCCGAAGGTACCCAGGTCCGCCTCGATGTAGCGCGTGGGTGCGTCCTTGTCGAGCTTCGCTTCGCTGCGCGCCAGCGCGATGGCGTCGCTTAGGCCGCCGAGCTTGTCCACCAGCCCGCGCTCATGCGCCTGGGTGCCCGTCCATACGCGGCCCTGGGCGATGGCATCGATGCTGGCGAAATCCTTGCCACGCGCCGCGGCCACACCGCCGACGAAGTCACGGTAACCCTTGTCGATGATCGACTGCACCACCAGGCCGATCTTCGGATCCAGCGGCCGGGTGATGTCGAAGGAGCCCGCCAGCGGGCCCACGGCCACGCCATCGGAATGCACGCCGATCTTGTCCAGCGCGTTGGGCACCGTGTAGAACATGCCGAAGATGCCGATGGAGCCGGTGATGGTGTTGGGCTCGGCGAGAATCGCGTTGGCGTTCATCGATATCCAGTAACCACCGCTGGCGGCGACGTCACCCATCGAGACGATTACCGGAATGCCGGCCTCGCGCGTCTGCGCCACTTCGCGGCGGATCTGCTCGGCGGCGTACACCTCGCCACCCGGGGAATCCACGCGCAGTACGAGGGCCGCGGTCTTCTTGTCCAGGCGCGCCTTGCGGATCAGTGCGGCGGTGGATTCGCCGCCGATCTGGCCCTGCGGCTGCTTGCCACTGACGATCTCGCCTTCAGCCACCACCACGGCCACGCCGGGCTTGCTGTTGAAGGGGCTGACCGAAGCGATCTGCGCGTTGTAGCGCTCGAGCGAGACGCTGCGAACGCCCTCGCCGTTCTTGCCGGCGGGTACGCCGTCCTTGCGCAGGCCGTCGATCAGTTCTTCCTCGGTGGCCAGGCCGTCGACCAGGTGCTGGTCCAGCGCCAGTTGCGCGATGTTGCCGCGCGCCGAGGCGATCATCTGCGGCATGTTGTCGATCGAGGCACGAAGCTTGGCCGGGTCGATCTTGCGCGCCGCCGCCACTTCGTTGAGCCAGGTATCCCACAGGCCGCCCAGGTAGAACGTATCGGCAGCCTTGGATTCGGGCGATGCGTGATCCAGGATGAAGGGCTCCGCGGCCGACTTGAACTGGCCCACGCGGAACAGATGGACGTCCACGCCGATCTTGTCCAGCAGGTTCTTGTAGAACAGCCGGTAGTTGGCAAGGCCCGTGGGCAACACGCTGCCCTGCGGATCGAGCAGGATTTTCGAAGCGTGCGACGAAAGGTAGTACTGGCCCTGGTCGAGGTTGGCGGCCCAGGCGATCACGGGCTTGCCGGTGGCGCGGAAGCGATCGATCGCCGCACCCACTTCGCGCAGCGCGGCGAAGCCGCCGGCCTGCATGTCGTCCACGTCCAGCACGATGCGCGAGATGCGCGAATCAGTGGCGGCATTGTCGATGGCGCCGACCAGGTCGCGCACCTGCACCTGTTTTGTCTTGTTGCCCGACAGGCGCGAGATGGCCGCACCAATGGGATCGCTGAACTGCTCCACCAGCCGGCCTTCAGGCCGGATCAGCAACACGCTGTCGTCCTTGACCATGCGCAATTCGCGGCTGCCCACGGCGCTCAGCAGAACGAACAGCAGCGCGATGAACAAAACACCGAAGAACAGCAGGTTCAATATCACCAGCCGCGTGATGTTGATGCCCCGACCCACGGCCTTCAGAAAGGCCCAGAAACCATTGGGCCGACGCGTGGGCGCAGCCGCCTGCATCCGCGGCGGAACCGGCCCGGGAGCGGGCGGCGGTGGCGGCGGTGGGTAGGCAGGTGGCAGCTGGTCGCTCATGCAGGAAATCCGGTGGGCTCGGTGCGCAGCGTAGCCGTTCCCGCGGGGGCGGTCACGTGGCGGAAGTCCAGCTGGCGCGCCGGGCCACCCGGTAGAAACGCCCGAATAACAAAGCCGCCGCCGCGGTCAGCCCGGCGATCAGGCCGATCCACATCCCGGGGGCGCCCAGCCCCATCGGGAAGCCCAGGTACCAGCCGATCGGCATGCCAATCACCCAATAAGCCACCAGGGTGATTGCCATCGGCACGCGGGTGTCCTTAAGACCCCTGAGCGAGCTGTTGGAGGCCACCTGGATACCGTCGGAAAACTGGAACATGCCGGCAAACAGCAACAGGTGCGCGGCCATCGCGATCACGGCCGGGTTGTTGGAGTAGATCGCGGCAATACCGTGCGGTACGCCCAGCATCAGTGCCACCGCCACCAATTGCACGGCGACCACCAGGCCAATGCCGCAGAAACCTGCGTAACGCACGCCGGCCGGATCGTTGCGGCCCACGGCGTTGCCCACCCGCACCGTGATGGCCATGGACAGGCCCAGCGGCACCATGAACGACATCGAAGCCACGTTCAGCGCAATCTGGTGGCTGGCCGCCACTGTTTCGCCCAGCCGTCCGATCAGCAATGCCACGGCCACGAACATGCCCGCTTCCATCAACAGCGTGATAGCCATCGGCACGCCGATATGCAGCAACGGGGCGATCTTCGACCAGCGCGGCCAATCCAGGCGCTGGCGCAGGTTGATATCGCGATAGGCGCGATGGGCCAGGACGTAGATCCCGAAACCGATCATTTCCACCCAGATCGCCACCGCGGTGGCGATACCGGTGCCGCGGGCACCCATCGGGGGGAAGCCGAGCTTGCCATACACCAGCACGTAGCCCAGCGGCGCCAGCACGAACAGGCCGCCGATGCTGAAGTACATCGACGGCATCGGCATCGATAGCCCTTCGGACAGGCCACGCAGCGCGAAGTAGGTGGTGAGCGCTGGCGCCGCCCAACTGATCGCATGCAGGAAGGCCTGCACGTCGTCGTGCAGCGAGGGCACTACGCCGAAGGCGGTCATCACGGGCGTGGCGTTGCGCGAGCCGAACCACAGCGCCGCGCCCAGGAACCAGGCGATCCACAGCGCCTGGTGGAAGATGGCACCGATCTCCCCGCGCCGCTGGGCGCCATCGAGCTGCGACACCGTGGGCGACACCGACATCATGGTGCCCAGGGCCAGCACCAGGGCCAGCACCCAGATGCTGGTGCCGGTCACCACGGCGGCCTGCACGTGCGCGCTGAAATGGCCGGCCAGGATGGCGTCGATCGCATTGGGCGCCATCGCCGACAGCTGCGCGACGATCAATGGCAGGGCCAGGCGCACGGTCGCACCGGCTTCGCGGCGGACGCGGGCGCGATCGATGGTGTGAGCGGCCATGACGGGGCAATCGACAACGGGGCCGGCCATTGTAAGGGCGATGCGGTGAAGGGGTCAGGGCGGATAGTCATGCCAGCCGTGCCGAAAGCGAGGGTGCCCTATGGCGTAAGCCGGTGGAGGACCGGCTGTGCGATCATTCGCGCCGCCCAGCTTTCGTCCCGGGGAGGGAACGATGTCCAGCAACGAGCTCGCGCCGACACCGGCGCCGGAGAATGAACCGGCAGCCGCACCGGCATTGCATTGCGCCAACTGCCAGGCGCCCCTGCAGGGCCCGTTCTGCCATGCCTGCGGCCAATCGGTGAAGAGCGTGCTGCGGCCGATCCACTCGATGGTGGAAGACACGCTGGACATGATCTTCCATGTCGACGAGCGCATCGTGCACACCTTGCCGCCGCTTTTCCTGAAGCCCGGCTTCCTTACCCTGGAGTACTTCGCCGGGCGCCGCGTGCGCTATGTGCAGCCTTTCCGCCTGATGTTCGTGTTCTGCCTGCTGGCGTTCTTCTCCGTGCACCTGGCGATCGGCTTCGGGCGCAGCGATAGCGCCGAACCTGCGAAGCATGGCACGCACGTCACCACCAAATGGACTGATGGCGATGCGGGGGAATTCGCCCGCGATACCACCGAGGAAGCCGTGCAGAAGCGCCTGGACACCGTCCAGGGCCAGATCGATGCCGCCCGCCACAAGCCTGGCGCGGATATCGATGCACTGGACGCTGAATCGACCCAGCGCGTGCACGAGGCCAACCGGCGCATGGCCGAGCTGAACGCCTTCGAGCACAACCATCCCGACGAACGGCTCGACCCCAGCCATCCGGAGGAGGCTACCCACTTCCACATCGGCTGGCTGCCCAACCTGGTGAACATCCGCCTGGACCAGGGCTGGGTGCGGGTCAAGGCCAACCTGGCCGCCATGAAGGACGGTGACGCCGACGCCAAGGAACGGTTCATCACCGGCCTGTTCAGCGTGCTTCCGCAAACCATGCTGGTGCTGCTGCCGATCTTCGCCCTGCTTCTGAAGATCGTCTATATCTTCCGCCGGCGCCTGTACATGGAGCACATGATCGTGTCCCTGCACAGCCACGCCTTCCTGTTCCTGTCCGTGCTTCTGGTGGCCCTGCTGTCGATGCTGGGGAACCTGCTCAAGCCGCATGCCCACTGGGCGTACACGACCACGGGCTGGCTGCAGGCCGCCATATTCATCTGGATGCCCGTGTACCTGTTGCTGACCCAGAAACGGGTCTACCGGCAGGGCTGGTTCAAAACTGTCATGAAGTACTTTTTCGCCGGGTTCTGGTACGCCTGGATGCTGTTCTGGGCGCTGCTGATAGCGGCCGCGATCAGTCTTTCCCACTAGCCCGCCGCCGGGGTTTTGCACAGATGGCCGAGCCCGTCAACCAAAGTGACGGGACGGTGACCAGAACATGAACACTGCCCGGAAGGAATTTATAATCTTTTGATTAAAAACGGTTTTTTTGGGTGATCAAAATGTAATCAGGGTGACCAACCGGGCCCCGCGCCGTGCAAAAAAGGCCTCTGCCCGTCCCCCATCCACAGACTTATCCACAGATGTTGTGGATAAGGTTGAAACCCCCCGACCCATAGATACTTAGCGATGACATCTCGATGACGGTGATCAATCGCTGCCCAAGGTAATGATCCAGACCGGGAAGCCCCCGCACAGGGTTGTCGCAGGCCCTGGGACGGTGCCCGCTACACTTCCGGACATGCCTGTCGTCCTTCGCGTTGCCCTGCCCGTTCCCCTGCCCACCCTGTTCGATTACCTGCCGCCCGCCTGCGGCCAGGCCCGGGCCGGCGCGCGGGTGCTGGTGCCATTCGGCAAGGGCAAGGCAGTGGGCGTGGTGGTGGATCCGGCGGTCGAATCCACGGTGGCGGCGGGAAAACTCAAAGCCGCCCTGGAACTGCTGGACGACGCCCCGCTGCTCGATGCGGAACTGCTGGCCAGCGTGAACTGGGCCGCCGATTACTGGCTGGGTGCGCCCGGCGAGGCTCTGGTCAACGCGCTACCTCTGGCCCTGCGCGAACCCCGGCCCTTGCCGGCGCTGGGCCGTGAAGCCTGGGCCACGACACCAGCCGGCCGTGAAGCCCACGCCGCGGGCACGCGCAAGGGCGGCAGCCAGCGCCTGCTCGATGCCCTGGCCGACGGTCCGCGCGCCGCCGATGAGCTGGATGAGCTGGTTCCCAAATGGCGCGATGCTGGACGGCGCCTGCTGGAAGCGGGCCTGGCGGAGAAGCTCGAGTGGTCCGCTGCCACGCTTCCCCGTCGCGCCGCGCCGGCGCCGCAGCTGACCGACGAGCAGGCCGCGGCGGTGGCGGCCATCGGCGAATCGTTCGGCCAGTTCCAGCCCTTCCTGCTTGATGGTGTCACCGGCAGCGGCAAGACCGAGGTTTACCTGGCCCTGATCGAACAGGCGCTGGCCGCCGGCAAGCAGACGCTGATGCTGGTGCCGGAGATCGGCCTGGCGCCGCAGACGGTGCGGCGCCTGCGTGACCGCCTGGGCGTGGCGGTGGAAGTACTGCATTCGAACTTGTCCGAAGGCGACCGTGCCCGTGCCTGGTTGCGCGCCCGCGACGGCAGCGCGCGCGTGGTGCTGGGCACGCGCTCGGCGGTGTTCACGCCGCTGCCCGAAGCTGGCCTGATCGTGGTGGACGAAGAGCACGATGCTTCCTACAAGCAACAGGAAGGCTTCCGCTACCACGCGCGCGACCTCGCCCTGGTGCGCGCCCGCGCGCTGGGCGTGCCGGTGGTATTGGGATCGGGTACGCCATCGCTTGAGAGCCTCGCCAACGTCGATGCAGGCCGCTACCGCGAATTGCGCCTGCGCGTGCGGCCGGGCGCCGCGCAACCCACGCGCGTGGAGATCGTGGACATGCGTGCGCAACGTCTGGACCACGGCCTGTCGCCGACCCTGATCAACGCGGTGGCCGCGTGCCTGGCGCGCGGCGAGCAAGCCCTGGTGTTCCGCAACCGCCGCGGCTATGCGCCGGTGATGCTGTGCCATGCCTGCGGCTGGCACGCGGACTGCACGCGCTGCGAACGTCCAATGACACTGCACGCCGGTCGCCGCCGGCTGGTATGTCATCACTGCAACCGGGAACAACGCCTGCCGGAGGCCTGCCCGAACTGCGGGGCCACTGAGCTTCGCCCCCAGGGCCAGGGCACCGAGCGGCTTGAAGAAGCGCTCATCGCACGCTTTCCCGATGTCCCGGTGCTGCGCGTGGATCGCGAGACCACCCGCCGTCGTGACGCCTTCGAGGAACTGCTCGGCTCGCTGGCCGACGAAAAGCCGGCGATCCTGGTCGGCACGCAGATGCTGGCCAAGGGCCACGACCTGCCCAACCTCACGCTGGTAGCCATCGTCGGCGTGGATGAAGGCCTGCACAGCGTGGACTTCCGCGCCAACGAACGACTCGCCCAGCTGGTAGTGCAGGTAGCCGGGCGCGCCGGACGGGCGCGCAAGCCGGGCACGGTGATCCTGCAGACCCACCACCCCGACCATCCGATGCTTCGCACCCTGCTGCAGTCCGGGTACGGCGCGGTCGCGGCACAGCTGCTGGACGAACGTCGGGTGACGGAATTGCCACCTTTCGGCAGCCAGGTGCTGTTGCGCGTGGACGCGCTGGGCCGCGACGCTGTCGATGCCTTCCTGGCCCAGGCGCTGGCTGCCATCCCACCGGAGGCCGGATGGGGTGTCGCAGGCCCCATGCCCGCGCCCATGCCGCTACGGGCCGGCCGCCATCGGGGCCAACTGTTGGTGGAAGCTGCCACGCGCGGCAAGCTTCACGCCTTCCTGAAGACGTGGGCGGCCCATCTTGCGGCCGCTCCGGGGGCGCGCAAGGTGCGCTGGTCGCTGGATGTCGATCCGGTGGATCTTTACTAGCCGCCTTCGACACCTTGGCAACGCGCGGTCTGGTACAAATATCGGTCTGATTACCCTCCCCTTCGACTCCAAGGATGTCCCCCATGGCGAGCCAACTCGAGCAGCTGCGAAAGATCACCACCGTCGTCTCCGATACCGGCGATATCCAGGCGGTCGCCAAGTGGAAGCCGGTGGATGCCACCACCAACCCTTCGCTGCTGCTCAAGGCCGCCGGTGACCCCGGCTACGCCCCGCTGATCGACGAGGCTGTGTCCTGGGCCAAGGGCAAATCGAAAGACCGCCAGCAGCAGCTGACTGATGCCAGCGACTACCTGGCCGTGCAGGCGGGCCTGAAGATCCTGGACATCGTGCCCGGCCGCGTGTCCACCGAAGTGGACGCACGCCTGTCGTTCGATACCGACGCCTCCATCGCCAAGGCCGAACGCCTGATCGGCATGTACAACGACGCCGGCATCAAGAACGACCGCATCTTCATCAAGCTGGCTTCCACCTGGGAAGGCATCCGCGCCGCGGAGTATCTGGAAAAGAAAGGCATCAACTGCAACCTGACGCTGCTTTTCAGCTTCGAACAAGCGCGCGCCTGCGCGGAGGCAGGCGCCACGCTCATTTCACCGTTTGTCGGCCGCATCTTCGACTGGTATGTCGAACACACCGACAAGAAGGTGTACGCGCCGGCCGAAGACCCCGGCGTGCAGTCGGTGCGCCGCATCTACGACTGGTTCAAGCTGCATGGCTATCCGACCATTGTGATGGGCGCGAGCTTCCGCAACATCGGCCAGATCCAGGCACTGGCCGGCTGCGACCGCCTCACCATCAGCCCCGACCTTCTGCAGAAGCTCGAGGAAACCCAGGACGACCTGCCACGCGTGCTGTCCGACAATGGCAAGCGCGAAGAGCGTCAGTCGAAGATCAGCGAGGCCGCCTTCCGCTGGGGCCACAACGAGAACGCCATGGCCACCGACAAGCTTGCCGAAGGCATCCGCAAGTTCGCCGTCGACCAGCGCAAGCTGGAAGAACTCCTCGGCGCCAAGCTCTAACCCCACTAAACCCCACTAGGGGTCAGAGTCATAGCGATACATCACTACGACAGTGATGTATCGCTATGACTCTGACCCCTAGTGCTTTAGGTTTGTTGCCAGCCGCCGCCGAGGGCCTTGACCAGTTGGACGCTGGCGCGGAGTTGTTGGGTCTTGAGGTTGATCAGGCTGCGTTTGGCATCCAGTGCAGTCTGCTGGGCCGTGACGACGTCGAGGTAACCGACGGCGCCCTGCTTGTAGCGTTCCATGGAGAGGTCGAGGGTTTTCTGCGCGGCGTCGGCCGCGGCCTGCTGGTCTTCGATCGCGGAGGCGAAGTCGGCCAGTTGGGATTGGCTGTCTTCCACCTGGGCGAAGGCATTGAGCACCACGCTGCGGTATGTCGCGCCGGCTTCATCGGTGGCGGCCTTGGCCGCTTCAACGCCAGCCTTGCGCCGGCCGCCATCGAACAGCGTCAACAGGAAGCTCGGGCCCAGCGACCAGAAGTGGTTCGGTGCATCCAGCAAGCCGCCGTATATCGAGCTTTGGTAACCGCCCTGCGCATCCAGCGTGATCTGCGGGAAGTACGCCGACCGCGCCACGCCGACGCGGGCATTGGCCGCCGCGGTGCGGCGTTCGGCGGAGGCGATGTCGGGACGACGCTGCAACAGGGTCGAAGGTACGCCCACCGGAATCGCCGGCAGGTTCACTGCGGTAAGGTCCGTGGGCAGGGAGAACGTCGATGCTGAATCACCCACCAGCACGGCCACCGCGTGCTCGGTGATCTCACGCTGGGCCTGGGTCTGCTTCAGTTGTGAACGCGCGCTGGAGAGCTGCGTTTGCGCGCGCGCCACGTCCAGCCCCGAAGCGATGCCGCCGGTGTGACGATCCTCGGTGAGCTGCAGCGCCTTTTCGTAGGCCGCAATGCTCTGCTGCAGAAGATCGATCTGCCTGTCCAGGCCGTTGAGCACGATCACGCTGTCCGACAGTTGCGCCTGAAGGCTCAATCTCGCGGAGGCCAGGTCGCCGGCAGCGGCAGCGGCCTCGGCATTGCCGGCATTGACGCTGTCCCGCACGCGACCCCAAAGGTCGATCTCGTAGTCGAGGTCGGCACCCACCGTGAACGAGTTGTACGTACGCGGCGCCGTCGGCGACCCCAGCACACCGCGCAACGGCTTGGTGTCGGACTGGCGATCACGCTGGGCATTGGCATCGGCGCTGACGGTCGGGAAGAGACCCGCGCGGATTTCCTTGCGGAACGCTTCAGCCTGCTGGTAGTGCGCGAGCGCCGCGGCCAGGTCGGCATTGTTGGCGGCAAGCTTCGTCTGCAATTCATCCAGGCGCGAATAGCTGTAGGCGTGCCACCAGCCATCGCGCGGCAATGCATCGGCGGGCTGGGCTGGTGCCCACGGGCCGACCTGTTTGTATTGGTCAGCCACGGGCACCTGCGGGACTTCGTACTTCGGTGCAAGCGAGCACGCGCCGAGCAGGGCTGTCAGCGCGGCGACGAGGATCGCGCGATCAGGCCTTGCCATGGTTTTCTGCCGTGTTGTCCTTGGGAGCAAGCTTCACCGGATCGCCATCGTCCAATCCATCGGGCGGGTTTTCGATGACGCGGTCCTGTGAATCAACGCCGGAGCCGAGTTCGATCGTTTTGCCCAGGTCGCGGGCGATGGTCACGCGCTTGAACTTCACCCGGTTGTCGGGGCCCAGCGTAGCCACGCGCATGCCCTTGGCATCGAACACCAAGGCGCTAGCCGGGATGCTGAAGGCGCTTGCATCGGCAGGCAGCTTGAAATTGACGTTGGCGAAGGCGCCAGGCATCAGTTTGCCGTCGGCGTTGTCCACCGCCAGTTGCACCAGGGTGGTGCCCGACTCGGCATTGATCGCGCCGGCGGAAGCTTCCACCTTCGCGCTGAAAGACTTGCCCGGGTACTCAGGCACGGTAAGTTCGGCGGTGTCTCCGTCATGGATATCCGGCGCGTAGTTCTGCGGCACGCGCACGTACACGCGCAGCTTGCGGATGTCCGACACCTCGAACAGTTCCGGTCCCGTGCCACCACCGGCGTTGATCAGCGCACCGACATCGGTGTTGCGCGCGGTGACCACGCCATCGAACGGCGCAACGATGCGGGTAAAGCCCTTCAGCGCCTGGATGCGGTCCACATCCGCCTGCGCCGCACGCTGCATGGCGAGCTTGGCGGTGTAGTCGGCGGTTTTCTCATCCACTTCTTGCTTGGATACCGAATCGGAGCCCAGCATCGACTGCCAGCGCTTGGCGGTGGTGGCCGCCAGCGCCGCGTTGGCCTGCGCACTGGCGAGCGCACCCTTGGCCTGCAGCAGTTGCTGATCGAGATCGGGGGTTTCGATTTCAGCGATCAGCTGGCCGGCCTTGACCTTGCCGCCGATATCCACCGACCACGATTTCAAATAACCGCTGACGCGGGCGAACAGCGGCGCGCGCGAATAAGCCTGTGTGCGGCCGGGCAACTGCAGCGGCGCGCCGTCCTTGTCCGGCGACGGTGGGGCGACGGTGACCGTGGGCACGGCCTGGTTGTCGGTCCACGTGCGCAGCCGGCGGGCATCCGCGGCGCGGGTGGCGATGCCGGCCACCACGATGGCGACGACCACGACCAGGGCGATGAGGCCGGCTAGCCGCAAGCCGCGACGCGAGGGCTTGGTGATGTTGTCAGACATGGACAGGTTCTCCGGAAGCAGGCGCCGCGGGTGCGGTGCGGGCATGCCGCCCGTGGATGATGGCGAAAACGACAGGTACGAAAAGGAGCGTGGCCGCAGTGGCGAACACCAGGCCGCCGATCACCGCGCGGCCCAGCGGGGCGTTCTGTTCGCCGCCCTCGCCCAGGCCAAGCGCCATGGGCGCCATGCCGATGATCATGGCCAGTGCCGTCATCAGCACCGGGCGGAAGCGCACGAAGCCCGCTTCCAGCGCTGCCTTGGCGGCGTCGCCATGCAGGGCCAATTGCTCGCGGCAGAAACTCACCACCAGGATCGAGTTGGCCGTGGCCACGCCCATGCACATGATGGCGCCGGTAAGCGCGGGCACCGAGAGCGTAGTGTGCGTGGCAAATAGCATCCAGATGATGCCGGCCAGCGCCGCGGGCAGCGCCGTGATGATCACGAACGGGTCGCTCCACGACTGGAAATTCACCACGATCAGCAGATAGATCAGCACCACCGCGCCGAGCAGGCCGAAGATCAGGCCGCTGAAGGCGCTGTTCATCGTCTGTACCTGGCCCAGCAGGGCCATGCTCGAGCCCTTGGGCAATTCCTTCTGGTGGGCATCGATGATCTTCTGGATGTCCGCGGCCACGGCACCCAGGTCGCGATCCTGCGTCGTGGCATAGATCTCCACGACCGGCTGGATGTTGTACTGGGTCACCACTGCGTTGGAGTTGGTGCGCGTGAGCTTGGCGAAACCGCCCAGTATCTGCGAACCACCCGGGCCTGACACCTGCAGGTTCTCAAGCGCCGGCAGACTGTCCAGGCTGTACTGCGGCGTCTGCATCACGATCGGATACGAAATCTGGTTCTGCGGGTTCAGCCAGTACGTCGGTGCCACCTGGCTGGAGCCCGCGAAGTTCACGCCCAGGCTGTTGGTGACGTCGCGTTCGGTCAGGCCCACCAGCTGCGCGCGGGTGCGGTCGACATCCACGTTGAACACCGGGTTCTGCTGCGACTGCTGGATGCGCGCATCGGCGACGCCCGGAACGCGGCGGATCTCGCGAAGTACCTTGTTGGCGAAGTCGAAGTTCGCGCCGATGTTGTTACCGCGGATCTGTAGATCCACCGGCGCAGGCGAACCGAAATTCAGGATCTGGCTGATGATGTCCGCTGGCGGGAATGAAAATGTCACGCCCGGGAATTCACGCGGCAGCCGCTCGCGAAAGGCCTTGACGTACTTGGCCGTGGGCGCGTGGTCTTCCTTCAGCGCGATCTGGATATCGCCGTCCTGCTCGCCGATGGTGCCCGTGTTGTTGTAGGCGGTGTTGATACCCGAGATCGACAGGCCGATGTTGTCCACCACCGTACCGAGCTCTTCCTCGGGCACCATTCGGCGGATCGAGGCCTGGATATCAGCGAAGATGCGCGCAGTCTCCTCCACTCGGGTACCCACCGGCACTCGTACGTGCATCAGGATCTGGCCCGAATCCACCGCCGGGAAGAAATTCTTGCCCAGGAACGGTACCAGCGCGAAGGTCGCCACCACGAAGGCAAGGAAGCCGATCACGAACACCTTGCGGTATTCCAGCACCAGCGCCAGCAGGCCGTGGTAACCACCGCGGATATTTTCAAAGCGCTTTTCGAAGCTACGCTGGAAACGCACCAGCGGATTACGCGATGGCGCCATCGAATGACCGTGTTCCTCACCCGCGCGGTGCTTGTGCAGCAGGTACTTGGCCATGGTCGGCACCAGGGTGCGCGACAGGATGAAGCTGGCGGCCATGGCGAACATCACCGCCTCAGCCATCGGCACGAACAGGAAGCGCGCCACACCGTTGAGGAAGAACATCGGCACGAACACGATGCAGATGCACAGCAGTGACACGAAGGCCGGGGTGACGATCTGCGCCGCGCCGTCGAGGATGGATTCCTCCACCTCCTTGCCCTGCTCAAGATGCCAGTTGATGTTCTCGATGGTCACCGTGGCATCGTCCACCAGGATACCCACCGCCAGCGCCAGGCCGCCGAGGGTCATGATGTTCAGGGTTTCGCCGATGGCCGATAGCGCCGCGATGGAACTTAAGATGGCCAGCGGAATGGACACGGCGATGATCACCGTGGAGCGCCAGCTGCCCAGGAACAACAGGATCATCAGGCTGGTCAGCGCGGCGGCGATCACGCCTTCCTTCGCCACGCCCGAGATCGCACCGGAAACGAACAGCGACTGGTCGCCGATGGGCGCGATCTTCAGCGTCTCGGGAAGGGTCGGGGTGATTTCCTTCACCTTGTCCTTGACCCCGGCGATGATCGCAAGCGTCGAAGCCGAGCCGTTCTTCAGGATGGTCATCAGCGCCGAGCGGTTGCCGTCCACATGCACGATATTGGTCTGCGGCGGCGAGCCATCGCGCACGTGGGCCACATCGCGGATGTATACGGTGGTTCCATTGGCCGTCTTGATCGGAAGGTTGCCGAGGTCGGCGATGTCGCTCGGTGCGTTGTTGAGCTGCAGCGTGTATTCGTAATCGCCGATCTTCTGCGTGCCGATCGGGATGATCAGGTTCTGCGCCGCCAGGGCGTTGGCAATGTCCTGCGCGGACAAGCCGCGCGCCTGCAGCGCCGCGGGGTCGATGTCGATCTGCACCTGGCGCGACTTGCCACCATAGGGATACGGTACCGATGCACCGGCCACCGAGGTCATGGGCGGGCGGATGGCGTTGAGGCCCAGGTCGGCCAGGTTCTGTTCCGTCAGCCCCTTGCCCGACAGCGCCAGCTGGATGATCGGCACGGTGGATGCGTTGTAGTTCAGGATCAACGGTGGCGTGATGCCCGGTGGCAACTGCTTGAGCAGTGTCTGCGCCACGGCGGTGACCTGCGCGTTGGCGGTGCGGATGTCCACCGTGGGCTGGAAGAAGATCTTGATGATGCCGAAGCCGGAGATCGACGAAGCCTCGATGTGCTCCACGTCGTTCACCGTGGTGGTGAGCACGCGTTCGAACGGCGATGAAATGCGCCCGGCCATCTGGTCGGGCGGCAGGCCCGTGTACTGCCACACCACGCTGATCACCGGGATCTTGATATCCGGGAAGATATCGGTGGGCGTACGCATGGCCGAGAGCGGGCCGATGATCAGGATCAGCAACGCGAGGACGATGAATGTATACGGCCGCGTCAGCGCGATCCGGACAAGTGCAAGCATGGGGAGTGCTTCCCGGCGCGGGGAAAGGGCGCCGACGGGCTTATTTTGCCATGCAGCAAAAATATCCGGCCCATTGGATCGATGAAGATTGTTTCATCATTCAAATAAATTGAATGAAAGCGACTGGAAAGTTTGGACGTCTTTATGGTTAGCAACGGAACGGGGTCAGAGTTGTCACTCTGACCCCCAACCCCCTGCGTCAGGCGCTGGCGGCGCCGAAACGCATGCGGATGCGTGCACCGTGTCCGTCACCACCCACTTCCAGGCCATAGCCATGCAGGCGAGCGATGGCGCTGACGATGGAGAGTCCCAGGCCCGAGCCGGGCGTGCTGCGGCTGCCATCGCCGCGGTAGAAGCGCAGCAGTACCGCTTCCCTCTCATCTTCGGGAATACCCGGGCCGTTGTCGCCAACCTCGATGTAGCCGCCGTCATCGTCGTTGGCGCTGCGCAAGGTCACCAGGCCGCCGGCGGGAGTGAACTTGATCGCATTGCCCACGAGATTGGCCAGCGCCTCGAACAACAGCTGCGGGTCGCCGCGCGTCTCGGGCATCGGTTGCAGGTCCAGTTCGAAACGCTGGCCCCGGTCTTCGGCCAGCGGACCATAGAACTCGTGCACCTGGCGCATCACATCGGCCAGGTCCATCGGCTGGAAGCAGGCGCTGCGCTGGCCGTCCTCCAGTTCCGAGATGCGCAACAGGGCGCGGAACCGCGCCATCAAGGCGTCGATGTCGGCAAGACAGGCGTCCAGCGACGCGGCTTCCTCCGGACCCTTGAGCTGTTGCTGCGTACGGTAAAGACGCGCGCGCAGGTGGGTAAGCGGCGTGCGCAGGTCGTGG
>Ga0070658_10000473_pt1 | contig 34822 bp, 31 predicted proteins | sample KBSC13metaG_FD_64664 | JGI IMG/M metagenome (GOLD analysis project Ga0070658, IMG submission 64664) | Corn rhizosphere microbial communities from Kellogg Biological Station, Michigan, USA - KBS C1-3 metaG | ecosystem: Host-associated > Plants > Roots > Rhizosphere > Soil ... | reverse complement strand
GCCAGCCGGGTCAGCTCGTGATAATGCGTCGCGAACAGGCAGCGGCAGCGATTGTCCTCATGGATCGCCTCGACCACTGCCCAGGCAATGGCGAGGCCATCATAGGTCGAGGTGCCGCGCCCGACCTCGTCGAGGATGACGAAACTTCGCTCGGTCGCCTGCGCCAGGATCGCGGCGGTCTCGACCATCTCGACCATGAAAGTCGAACGGCCGCGCGCGAGATTGTCGGATGCGCCGACGCGGCTGAACAGGCGATCGCACAAGCCAAGGGTCGCGCTCGCGGCGGGCACGAAGCCGCCCGCCTGAGCGAGGATCAGGATCGCTGCATTCTGGCGCAGGAAGGTCGATTTCCCGCCCATGTTGGGCCCGGTAACGAGCCATAACCGGTCGTGTGGGCCAAGGCGGCAATCATTGGCGACAAAGCGCCCGCCCGAGGCGGACACCGCGCTTTCCACCACCGGATGACGCCCTTCGCTTATCTCAAGACAAGGATGATCGACCAGCGCCGGGCGGCACCAGCCCCCTTCCGCAGCGCGTTCGGCCAAGCCAGAGGCCACGTCCAGCCGCGCCAGTGCATCGGCGGTCGCCGCAACTTCTCGGGCGCGGGCGAGTGTGACGGAGGTCAGTTCCTCGAGATGCGCAGCCTCCGCGGCGAGGGCATGGTTGCCGGCCTGGCCGACCTCGCTCGCATGATCGTGGAGTTCCGGCGCGTTGAAGCGGACCACGCCAGCCAGAGTCTGGCGGTGCGTGAAACCCGATTCGGCGCGCATCAGCGGATCGGCGACCCTGGCGGGAACCTCGATATGATAGCCAAGCACATTATTGTGGCGGATCTTGAGTTGCGAAATCCCGGTCTTGTCCCGGTAGCGCGCTTCGAGAGCAGCGATTGCGCGCCGCCCTTCTCCGCCGCGTGCGCGCAATGCGTCGAGCGCGGCGTCATAACCTTCAGCGATATAGCCGCCCTGGCTGGTGTCGATCGGCGGCGAGGCCACGAGTGCATGCTGGAGTCGATCGATCAACTCGCCGTGGCCGAGGAAGGCAGGCAGCAACTGATCGAGCAACGACGGACGCGGCGCGAGGCTCAACATCCCGTGCAGACGATAACCCTGGTCCAGTCCGTCGCGGAGTTGAGCAAGGTCGCGTGGTGAGCCACGGCCGGCTGCGAGGCGGCCCAGCGCCCGCCCGATGTCAGGCAGGGCGCGCAACGCTGCACGAAGGCGAGCGCGCAGATCGGGATCGTCGTGCAGAAAGCCGACAAGATCGAGCCGCGCGTCGATTTGTGCTCGATCGGTCAAGGGGGCGGCGAGATCGCTGCCGAGGAGCCGCGCCCCACCGCCGGTCACGGTGCGATCGATCGCGTCGAGCAGGCTGCCCTTGCGGCTGCCGCCGGTCGAACAGGCGATCTCCAGACTTTCGCGCGTCGCGGCATCGATCATCATATGATCCGCAACTGCCCGGCGTATCGGCGGCTGGAGGAAGGGCAAAGCGCCCTGCCCAGCGCGCTCCAGATATGCGAGCAGCCCGCCCGCCGCGCATAATTCAGCACGGCTGAATTCGCCCCAGCCGTCGAGCGTGGCAACGTTGAACAGGGACTTCAGCCGACGCTCGGCGGAATTGCTGTCGAAGCCGCTGGCCACTGTCAGTGGATAGGACGCCGGCAAATCGAAATTGTCCGGCACCACCAGCTCGGCCGGATTAAGCCGCGCGAGCTCGGCATCGAGTATGTTGGCACCGAGCGCGGTGATCTCGAATCGGCCAGTAGAGATATCCGCGGCCGCGAGGCCCAATGCTCCGCCCGATTTCGCCACCGCGACCAGCCAGTTCGCGGTGCGCGCATCGAGCAACACCTCTTCGGTGAGCGTGCCGGGGGTGACAATCCGAACGATACCGCGCGCGACCAGCGTCTTGCTGCCGCCGCGCTTCCTCGCCTGTTCCGGCGTTTCGGTCTGTTCGGCGATCGCGACGCGGTGCCCCGCCTTGATCAACCGCGCGAGATACGCCTCGTGGCTGTGGGCGGGTACGCCGCACATCGGGATCGGCTCGCCATCATGTTCGCCGCGCGCGGTGAGCGCAATGTCCAGCGTTGCCGACGCCGCCTTGGCATCCTCGAAGAACAGTTCGAAGAAGTCGCCCATGCGATAGAAGAGCAGGCAATCTGGCGCCTGGGCCTTGAGCGCGAGATATTGCGCCATCATGGGAGTTGGTTCGCCGCTCACCGGTCTGGCTTAGCGGTTGGCAGGCAGCCAACGGAAGGGGAGATCGGCTTGACCGGCGCCCCTGCCGGCATCAACCTGTGGATATGTCGGAATCGGAAGCCCAAACGCAGTTGCTGGTCACATTCGGCCCTGCCCAGATCGCCGCGATCGATGCGTGGATCGCGCGCCACGCGGATCCCAAGCCGACACGCGAAGAGGCCGTGCGCCGGCTCGTGATCGGACGATTGGGTGCCGAGGACGAGCATCCTTCGACCGTGCTGCCCAGTTTCACCACCGGCCGCGATATCGTCTGAGCCTTAGCCCGGGTTGCGCTTGAGGCTTTCTTCCATCCGCTGAAGCTGTTCGGGGGTCGCCGGCTGCTGGTGGTGCGTTTTCCACTCGGCGTAAGGCATACCGTAAACATATTCGCGACCTTCGGCGCTGGTGAGCGTGCCACCCGAGGCTTCCGCCAGCCAGTCGCCGAGGCAGTTGCGGCAGAATCCCGCCAGACCCATCAGGTCGACATTCTGCGCGTCGGTGCGGTGCTGGAGGTGCGCGACCAGGCGGCGGAAAGCGGCGGCTGCGGTGGCGTCGTCGATATCGGACATAGCGGCTCCTCTTAAACCTCTCTCGCAAGCGGGAGGGGGAGAGTTATTTCGTCGGCCAAACCCAGATCAGAACATTGGCGAATAGCACCAGGGCCGCGATGAGCATCAGCACGCCCTGCTTCTTCTGGCCTCGCCCAAAGATCATCCAGCCGCCGCCCAGCAGGAGCGCCAGAACGGCGAACATGGAGATGGAAAGGAGCGCCGGCTCGGTCACCGGCCGGCGCTCTCATCATTCAGCGCCATGCGCTTGATATTCAGTGCTTCTTGTCGCGCCAGATATTGCGGTAGGCGCCATATGCGAGGCCGGTGGCGATCAGCAGATAGATCAACACGACCACGCCCCAACGGTGGCGATTTTCGAGCTTCGGCTCGGCCGCCCACATCAGATACGCCGAGACGTCCTGCGCCATCTGGTCGACCGTCGCCTTCTTGCCGTCGGCATAGGTCACCTGTCCGTCCGCGACGAGTGGCGGCGGCATCGCGATATTGAGGTTCGCGAAATAGGGATTGTAATGCAGGCCAGTCGGCGTCTTCGCGTCCGGGAAGCGCTTCAGCAGATCCGCCGGCTGCGCCTGATAGCCCGTCACGATCGAATAGATGTAATGGGAACCGCCCTCGCGCGCCTTGGCGAGGAGAGACATGTCGGGCGGCAGTGCATTGTTGTTGGCGGCACGCGCGGCGGTTTCGTTCGCATAAGGCGACGGGAAATAGTCGCTTGGCAACGCCTTGCGGGTCGCGGCTTCGCCGGTATCGGGGTTGATCGAGGGAACCTCGACCGCCCACTGCTTGGCGATCGCCTTCACTTCAGGTTTGGTGAAGCCGATTTGCTCGAGATCGCGGAATGCGACCAGCTTCATCGAGTGACAGGCCGAACAGACTTCCTTGTAGACTTGGAAGCCGCGCTGCAGCTGCTCGCGATCATACATGCCGAACGGGCCGTCGAAGGAGAATTTCACCTCCTTCTCCGGCAGATGATAGATGGACGCGGCGGTCGGCTCGACCTTCTCGCGCGGCATCACGAAGGCGATGAACAAGGCCGAGACGAAACCCAGTCCGACCAGACCAGCCAGGAAGCGAAGCATTTTCTAAATTCCCCCTTGGCCGATCAGTGCGCCGAGCCGACGCCGATCGGCGCAGCCTCTTCCGCTTCGCCGTGCAGCACCGATTCAGAGATCGAATTGGGCAAAGGCTTGGTCTTTTCCACCATCGCGATGATCGGGACGATCAACAGGAAGTGGGCGAAATAATACATCGCGGCGACCTGGCCGATGCGAACATAAGGCTCTTCCGCCGGGCTCTTGCCGATCCAGCCAAGGATCAACACGTCCACAACCAGCACCCAGAAGGCGATGCGATAGGCCGGACGGTAATTGGCCGAACGGACCGGCGAATTATCAAGCCAGGGCAGGAAGAAGAGCAGGAGGATCGACGAGAACATCGCCAGCACGCCCCACAACTTCGCCGGGATCCAGAACCAGTTGACGGTAAAAGCGCGCAGGATCGCGTAGAACGGCCAGAAATACCATTCGGGCACGATATGCGCGGGCGTGGAAAGCGGGTTGGCCTGGATATAATTATCCGGGTGACCGAGATAATTCGGATAGAAGAAGAGCAGGATCGCGAACACGATCATGAACACGCCGACGCCGAACCCATCCTTGGCGGTGTAATAGGGATGGAAGGGCACCGTATCCTGCGGCCCTTTTACGTCCACGCCGGTCGGATTGCCCGAACCCGGAATGTGCAGCGCCCAGATGTGCAGCACGATCACGCCTGCGATCACGAACGGCAACAGATAGTGGAGCGAGAAGAAGCGGTTCAGTGCGGCATTGTCCGGCGCGAAGCCGCCCAAAAGCCAAGTGTGGATCGGATCGCCGAGGATCGGGATCGCCGAGAAGAAGCCGGTGATCACCTGCGCCCCCCAGAAGCTCATCTGCCCCCAGGGGAGCACATAGCCCATGAAGGCGGTCGCCATCATCAACAGGAAGATGACCACACCCAACAGCCACACCATCTCGCGCGGAGCCTTGTAGGATCCGTAAAAGAGGCCGCGGAAGATGTGGATATAGACCACGATGAAGAACATGCTGGCACCGTTCATGTGCATGTAGCGCAGCAGCCAGCCACCATTCACGTCGCGCATGATGCCTTCAACCGAGGTGAAGGCCATGTCGGAATTGGACGCAAAATGCATCGCCAGGACGATGCCGGTGACGATCTGGATGGTCAGCGCAACGCCTGCCAACACACCGAAATTCCAGAAATAATTTAGATTGCGGGGCACCGGATAGCCCGCGCCGACGGCATTGTAGACCAGACGCGGCAGCGGCAGCTTCGCATCCATCCACTTCATCAGCGGATGCTTCGGTTCGTAATTTTCAGCCCAGGGGAAGCTCATTCGTCTCTACCTCAACCGATCTGGACAACGGATGCCGACTTGAAGGCATATTCGGGCACCTGCAGGTTCTTCGGCGCCGGGCCCTTACGGATACGGCCGGCCGTGTCATATTGCGAACCGTGACAGGGGCAGAAGTAGCCGCCGAAATCGCCGCGATTCTCGCCCGGGGTCACGCCCAGCGGCACGCAGCCGAGGTGGGTGCAAACCGCCATCGTGATCAGCCAATTCTCCTTGCCCGGCTTGGTGCGCTGGGCGAGCGTCTCGGGATCGCGCAGTTCGCCAACCGGCACCGCGTTCGCTTCGGAGACTTCCTTGGCGGTAAGTCGGCGCACGAACACCGGCTGCTTGCGCCAGGCTACCTTGATGCCCGAGCCTTCGGCGATTTTGGACAGATCGACCTCGATCGAGGCGAGCGCGAGCACATCGGCCGACGGATTCATCTGATTGACGAGCGGCACTACAACGGCGGCGGCGCCGACGCCGGCGAAGCTGACCGCGGCGATATTGAGGAAGTCGCGACGACGCGGCCCCGCGCCCCCTTCTTCCTTCGCCCCGATCACCGGCGGGCGCTGATTGGGATCGTCAACATATTCAGACGTCGCCATTCGCGAGAAACCCTTTGCGCTTGAACCCCGTTCGCGGGTGGCACGCACACCGCGACGCTCGCCAGACGTGCGGCGATTGGGGCGCTGATAGACGCGGTTCCCGGCCTTTGCCAAGCGTCCTTTGTTCAGTTCCCGTTACACTTGTCATCGGACGCGCGCGAAGGCATCGGCTGGGGCCATGGATGACACCTCTGAAATCCCCCTCGACGCGGAGCAGATGCAGGCACGCGACTGGTTCGAAAAACTGCGCGACCGCATCTGCACGGAATTCGAGAAAATCGAAGGCGAAGCCGGCAGCGACGCGCGATTCACCTTCACCCCCTGGAATCGCGAGGGCGGCGGCGGTGGTGTACGCGGTCTGATCAAAGGCCGGATCTTCGAGAAAGCGGGCGTCAACGTTTCCACCGTTGGCGGCAGTTTTGCGTCCGAATTCGCCAGGACCATCCATGGCGCGGCCGAGGATCCGCGCTTTTTCGCGACCGGCATAAGCCTGGTGGCGCACATGGCCAATCCGCATGTACCGGCGGTGCATATGAACTGCCGTTTCCTCGCGACCACCAAACGCTGGTTCGGCGGTGGTGCGGATCTGAACCCGCCGCTCCCCGTGGCAGAGGATACGGAAGAATTTCACGCCGCCTTCCGCTCCGCGTGCGAAGCACATCCGGGCCCTGGCGATTATCCGCGCTACAAGAAGTGGGCGGAGGATTATTTCTACATCCCGCATCGCAAGGTGCATCGCGGCGTCGGCGGCATCTTCTTCGATCATCTCGAAGGCGATTTCGAACCCGACTTCGCGTTCGTGCGCGCGGTCGGCGAAACATTCCTCGACATCTTCCCGCGAATCGTTCGGCGGCGCATGGGAATGGCATGGAGCGAGGCGGATCGCGCAGCGATGCTCGCCTTTCGCGGCCGGTACGCGGAATTCAACCTGGTCTATGATCGCGGCACGCTGTTCGGGCTGAAAACGGGCGGCGATGTCGAGGCGATCTTGATGAGCCTCCCGCCGGTCGCAACCTGGGCGTGAGCTTATGCTGACCCCCGTGGCGCCTGGAGAGCTGGCGGCGATCGTCACCTCGCTCGAAATGCGCCGACGACCGGTGCCTCGCGCCCTTCCCACCTCCCCTCTCAGCCTGATGCGGTTGGCCGAACCGGACATCGCAACCTATCGCGCGCTGTTCGGGCTGGTCGGCGCGCCCTGGCTGTGGTTTTCACGGCTAATTCTCGACGACGGCGCGTTGGAAGCGATTCTCCGCGATCCGGCGGTGGAGGCGCACGCCGTGCTCGACAAGACCGGCCAGGAAATTGGCATATTGGAGCTCGATTTCCGCACACCACGCGAATGCGAGATCTCCTTTCTTGGTGTCGTTCCCGAAATGACCGGCAAGGGGCATGGCGACTGGCTGATGGCCCAGGCGCTGACACGGGGGTGGCGCGGGGACGTGGCGCGGATGTGGGTCCACACCTGCACGCTCGACCATCCCGGTGCGCTCGCTTTCTATCGGCGCCACGGCTTTACGCCGTTTGCACGGGCAATCGAGGTCTTTGCCGACCCGCGGTTACTAGGCATCCTGCCACGCAGTGCTGCGCCTCAGATTCCCCTCGTCGAGCCGTCCAGCTGACGGAAAATCGCCGCCGCCAGAAGGTGGAAACCGAGCGCGACGGCTGCTCCGACCGCCTGCTGGAATATCTCATTAACAACCCGGCCGAGTTCGACCGCGCCCAAAGCATTTCCAAGCATCAGAAGGAGTGAGCCGACGCCGGCCGAAAGTGCGAGCATCACCACCATCGCTCCCATCACATAAACGGCAGCGGCGGCGAAGATTCGCCAAAACAGGCCCTCGGTCATCAACCACGTCTCGCGAAGTGCCGATACGGGGCCGATGCGACGACGGATCACCATCGGCCCGAGCAGCAAGAGGCGCACGCCGAGGAAAATCCCCAAGGCCACCAACACGAGCCATATTACCGATTGGATGCCAAGCGGGCTCACGCGAGCAAGCCCTAGCAAAAGGGTGAGGACGGTGGTCAGCGCCACTTCTGCCAGCAATACAAGCAGAAGGCTTGCGATCAGTACCGCAAATCTGCGCGCCGCCAGGCCGAGCGCCTCGCCGACGCTGATCGCCGGCAGCAATGCGAGCGCGGTCACAGCGAGTCCTCCAAACGCCCCTATCAGGAAGACGAGCAACCCCACCGGAATGACCCAGCGCATGATCCCGACCGCCGCTGACAGGTCTTGCGTCTGCACCGCGGCGGTGAACTTTGTGGCGGCTTCCTGGAATTGCGGCAGCGCGAATACCAGGCCGGGGAGCGCCATGAAGGCAAACACCACCGGCAACAGCAATCGCCATTCGCGCGCGATGAAGCGCTGGACCCATTGGTAGGCTTCTTCGATCGACAGCGGTTTGACCAACCTCGCCCTCCTTGTTCGCCCGGCTTATCGTCGGGCCGTCGGCTAAAGGCAATCGACGCTTGCTTGCGTGACCGGATACGAACCGCCACATGCCGCACGCAATGTCAGCTCCTCCCGATCAGGTCGAATGGCGCGTCTCTCCAGGGCTAACCGATTATGCCCAGGCGTTGGAGGAGATGGAATTGCGCGCAGCCGCGATCCGGGAAGGCACCGCCCGTGAAATGGTGTGGCTGCTCGAACATCCGCCTGTGATTACCGGCGGCACCAGCGCGTCCGAGACCGAGTTGCTCGCGCCCGATCGCTTTCCCGTCCACCGGGCGGGTCGCGGTGGTCGTTACACCTATCATGGGCCCGGCCAGCGCGTCGGCTACGTCATGCTCGATCTCGAGGCGCGCGGGCGCGACGTGCGCTGTTATGTCTCGAGCCTTGAAAACTGGCTGATCGGTGCGCTCGGAAAACTGGGCGTGGAGGCACGCAAGGCGCCGGGGCGGATTGGAATATGGGTCGACGATGGAGGCGGGCGCGAAGCGAAGATCGGGGCGATAGGGGTCAGGGTAAGACGATGGGTCACTCTCCATGGTTTTGCGATCAACCTTGATCCCGATCTGAGTCATTTCGACGCGATCGTTCCTTGCGGAATCGCGGAATATCCGGTGACCAGCCTCGCGGCATTGCAGCGCGATCCTTCGAGCGAAACTCTCGACGCAGCCCTCTGCGCTGGATTCCCGCAATTTCTTCAATCGCTTGGCGCCCGCGTCATTCGCGCTTGAGGCATCGGCACTTTATGGTAAGGTCGCCGCTGATTTGGGTAATGGTCGACAAAGCCCGGTCCAAATCGAAATTCTAGGGAGTCTGACATGCGAGACATCATCAAGAAGACCACTGCTGTTGCGATGGTCGCGGCCGCCGCTTTGAGCCTCGCGGCCTGCAAGAGCGAGACCTCGAATACCACCGAGAACGTGTCGATGACCGACATGAACGCCGAGGGCAGCATGAACGACATGTCGGCTACGGACATGAACAGCAGCGGCAACGCCGCTAACAGCATGATGGGCGACAACACTTCCAACATGGAGTGATCGTCCGGCCTCATGGCTAGGAAAAGGGCCGCCCGGCTTCCGGGCGGCCCTTTTTTTATCCAATGGTAGATCGGCGCTCAGCTGGATGCCATCTCGATGGGCTTGCCATCGAGCGCGGCCAGCAGCTCCGCATCATAGCCATAAGGGTCACTATAAGTGACGACATTGCCGCTCTCGTCGGTGTCCGTGGTGAAATACACGATATAGACCGGCCAGGCGTGCGGCAGCCGCACGGTCGTAGTCTCGCTACTGGCCAGCGCCTCCTCGAACCTGCTCTGGTCGCCACCTGCCTGGCTCAACAAATCGGCGGCAAGCTGGTCGATATCCTTGACCCTAATGCAGCCGTGGCTGAGCGCGCGCTGGTCGCGGCCAAACAGCGCCTTGGCGTTGGTATCGTGCAGGTAGATGGCCTGATCATTGTCGAGGTTGAACTTGATCCTGCCAAGCGCATTGTGCGGCCCCGGCAGTTGAACGATGCGCCGCCCCCCGTCGGGGGTCGCCTTCCAGACATAGCCGCCGCGGCCGGGACGCAGGCCTGATTTCCGCGCGATGCTGGTCGGCACATACCATGCGGGATTCACCACCAGGGAATCGGTCGGGCTCAGCAGTTGCGGGGTCGGTGTGTCCTTAGCGCCGACCACAACGTCATAGGAAGCTAGTGCAATACCTTCGCGGAACATTTGCAGCCGGTAGCTGGGCACGTTGACGTAAAGATAATCGGAGCCGATCGCCCGCGGCATCCAGCGCCAACGCTCCATATTTGCACGCAGCCGATCGCGGGTGACACGATCTTCGCTGGTGGCGAGCGCGCTGCGCAAGGCCTGGTAACGCGGATCCGAAGGCAGCAACCCGGCGTAGAATTCACGAATCTTACCAGTCGCGACTGCCTGCCGCAGCCGGTCCGCGAGCCCCGCCGTCTCGTTGGGCGAACGCGCGATCATCCAGTTCATCCCCGACCGGTCCTCGACGCGGCCAAGCAGATAGTCGTGCGCAAGATCGAGCGCCGCTGCGCTCGCGAGCGCGTCGAGCGCAGGCCCCTCTTCGGCCGATGCCGATTGGCGCAAGGCCGCCAGCCGATAATCGGCGGGATGCAGTCCCTCTTGGCCGGCGGAGGCGACCACATCGATCAGCTGAGCGAGCGCTTCCTGCGACCAATGAATCGAAACGGGCGACTGTTGTCCCACGAGCGGTTGGGCAGCGATCGGGGCGGTGGGCAGGATTGAGGTCGTGCTGGCCAAGAGCAGGCAGAGCGGCACACGAACATGAAATCGCGACGAAAATACGCCCATCGCCTGCACTCCCAGAACCTGAAGGGTTCAACGCGGGGCTAGGCTGCGCGATCCTGGAATTCGATATTGTCAATGAAATAGAAACAGCGGCCGAAGACCCCTGCCTCCGGCCGCCGTGTTTTCGTGTCGCCTGATCCTAAAGCGAGGACTCAAGCCATCCCTTGAGTTGGCTCTTGGGTGCGGCACCAACCTTCGTTGCGGCCGGCGCACCGCCCTTGAACAGGATCATCGTCGGTATGCCGCGAACGCCGTAGCGGCCAGGCGCATCGGGGTTTTCGTCGATGTTCATCTTGGCGATCGTGACCTTCTCGCCCAACTCCTCCGAAATCTCTTCAAGCGCTGGTCCGATCATACGGCAGGGACCGCACCATTCTGCCCAGAAATCGACCAGCACCGGGCCGTCTGCCTTGAGCACGTCATTCTCCCAGGACGCGTCGGTGATCTTCTTGGTGGCCATGAGGGAATCTCCATGAAACTCGTTCTAGCGAGATGTAGGCAGGAGCCTCGCTCCACTCAACCGTCCAGCTCAAGCATTTGCTCCGCCCCGCCCAAGTCTGGCTTGTGCGCATCGAGCAGCGCGGACGGAAGCAGGATCAGGCTCGGGCCAGACGTGTAGAGGAGCATCGCTTCGATCCGCCGATCGGGAAAGATCATCGCGAGCGCCGCGCTATAGGCGGCCATCTGTCGCAAATGGCTTTCCGGCACGCTGCTTACGTCTCTTGGCGGGCGACGGCCGGTCTTGAAATCGACGAGCAACACGCGGTCAGCTTCCACCACCAGGCGGTCGACAGTACCCGCCACCACCGTGCCATCGGCGAGAACCGCCGCGATCGGCGCCTCCGCAAGCGCAGTGGGCGCGAAGATCGCCGCATGCGCCGGATCGGCAATGACTGCGCACACGTCGCGCAGCAGCGCCTGACGCTCCTCCTCCTTCACAACTCCCGCGGATCGTTCGAGCCAGCGATCGCCGACGACGATTCGGCTTTCGGCAGGTAAATCGGGGAGCCGCTCGAACAAGGCGTGGAGTAATCGCCCGCGCTGTGCCGCCGCCTGCAGAGCCGGCCCTGGCGGAGGGTCAGACACCAGATCCTCGCCTAGCGAGGATGGCGCGAGCGGACGCGGCGGGCGGCTTTCCTGCGGCGCCCGGCGGCGCAACCAGACCGGCTCGCTTGGCACCTCCGTCGGCGCAGCCACGGCAGCATCCCCCGGAACGGCCTGCGGCGTGCCCCCGGTGAAATGCCGCACACCTGTCCAGATCGGATCGGCAGCAGCGGTCGCGCCGAGAGCGTCGAGCGCACCCTCCAGCGCAGCATACCAGCTCTCCGGCGGCACCTGTCCGCGTGCGCGCGGCCCCAGCGCGCCGCCGATCACGAGATGCTCCTCTGCCCGTGTCACCGCCACGTAGAGAAGGCGCCAATGCTCCTCACGTTCGCGCTTTTCGACCGCCGCCAATGCGTCGGCGAGGGAACCTGCGAGTTCGGCCTTGCGTGGACGGAAAATGGGAAGCTTCCCGCCTTCTTCATGAATCTGCCAGTCTATCACGCTGGTCGGCGCAGCATCGGGGTTACCAGTGGCATCGGCGAGGATAACGAGGGGCGCCTGCAACCCCTTCGCACCGTGAACGGTCATAACACGCACCGCATCCCGCGGCGCGGAAGGATCGCGTGTGACCTCCACTGCGTCACGGTCGAACCAGTCGAGGAACGTTTGCAGGGTCGGCGTCGATTCGCTTTCGACGGCCAGCGCCACATTGAGCAGTTCTTCGATCGGATCGCGTGCCTCCCCGCCTAAACGCTGCATCAGCTTGCGCCGCCCGTCGAGGGGACCGGACAATATATGTTCGAGGAACTGGTAGGGGCTGGTAAGGTCGGCACGCGCAAGCAGTTCGCGCAGCGCCGCGGCAGCCGGATGATTGGCCATTGCCTGCCAGAGGCGCCCCTTACGCCCGAACGCCAGCTTATAAAGCTGATCCTGGCTGAGCCCAATCAGCGGCGAGACGAGCAAGGCCGCGAGGTTAAGATCGTCATCGGGCTGGAGCACGAAACGGATCGCCGCCATCAGGTCGCGCACCGCGAGCGGCGCGGCAAGCTTGAGGCGGTCGACGCCGGCGACCGGGACGCCCTCCGCATGCAGCCGGGCCACGATCAGCGAGGCGAGATCGCCCCGCTTGCGCACCAGGATCAACACGTCTTCCGGACGGAGCGCCCTGCCCCGCCCCTCCAGCCAGAGCGGCTGGTCGATCCAGTGGCGCACCTGGCGCGCGAGTTTCCTGGCAAAATCGCGCGCCGCATCGTCGATCCAGCTTTCCTCGCCATCATCGTCGAGGAGGGCATCCAGATCCTGCGAGACCGGCCGCAACAACGTGACCGTGCCTGGAAGGTCGCCGCGGGCGGTGAGATGACGCTCGGCGGGATCGTGGAGCCCCAGCCGTTCGTCGCCCAGACGTTCGATCAGCTTGTCGACTACCGCCAGCACCGTACCGGTCGATCGGAAAGAACGGTCGAGAGAGAGTCGGTGCAGCGTGCGCCCGCTCATCTCCGCAGACTCGGCAAATCCTTCACGTGCTGCGGCGAAGAAGAGCGGATTGGTGCCCTGAAACCCGAATATCGCCTGTTTGAAATCTCCGACCGCAAAGATGGTCCGTTCAGGCCGGTCCGCGCTGCGTTGCTCGACAAAGAACTCGTCGGCCAACGCGCGCACGATCGCCCATTGAGCCGCGTTGGTGTCCTGCCCCTCGTCAACGAGGATATGGGCGGTACGGCGGTCGAGCTTGTAACGAATCCACTCGCCGATGCCGCGCCGCTGAAGCAGGTCGGTCGTAAGCCTGATCAGATCGTCGAAATCGACCGCACCCTGATCGCGCTTGGCGCGTGCATAGGCGATCGCAAATGCCTGCCCCGCGCGTAGGCCGGCTGCGATCAGGGAAGCCAGTTCCGCACGCATACGCAAGGCTAGCAAGGCATGCGCCTCGCTATGAGCGGATCGGCAATCCGGCTCATAATGTTCGACCTGCGGCGCCTGGCCTTTCGCAAAGGAAAACGGATCGCCGTCCTTCTTCGCCCATACGCCGTGCAGATCGAGCAGGCCTGCCGCGCGTTCGGCGGGAGTTGAGGCCAACCAGCGTTCGATCCGATCCGCTCGGTCGTTGCCGCGCGCTGTGCCCCACTGGCGGTTGGCCGTCGCGATCCGGCGCAGGCAATGGATATCGAACCTGGCGTCCGAAACACGATCGCGGATTACATCCTCGACATCACCCAATGGCACGTCGAGTGCGGTACGGACGCGTGGCTCGATCCCCTCACGCGTACCAAGCTCTTGCATCGCCTCGATCGCGCGGGCGCAGGTAGATAGATAGCGTTCGGCCTTCTCCTCCCCCAGCCGGCGACTGAGTCTCTGCACGTCGCGCAATAGTCCGACATCCCCGCTTTGCTCGGCCCGAACCAGCATGTTGCCGAGTGTGGACCTCCGGAGCGCGGCTTCGGCGCGGCCTTCGAGCGGCTGGAATCCGGGCGCGAGCCCTGCTTCAGTGGGGAAGCTCGCTAACAGCGCCTGGCAGAATGCGTGGATTGTCTGGATGCGCAGCCCGCCCGGCGCGTCGAGCACGCGCGCAAACAGGCGACGCGCACGACGTACCGCCGCCTCGTCCGCATCTTCGTGCAGTGCGTAGAGTTCCTTGCGGAGATCGGGTTCGTCCATCCGCACCCAGGCCGCAAGGCGCCCCTGAACGCGTTCGGCCATTTCCGCGGCCCCCGCCTTCGTGAAGGTCAAGCAAAGGATCGACTCGGGCAGCGCGCCATTCAGCAGCAGACGCAACACGCGCGCGGTGAGCACGTGAGTTTTGCCCGTGCCCGCCGATGCAGATAGCCATATCTGCTCTGCCGGATGCGACGCATGCGCCTGCGCGCCTTCGAGCGGCTTCAGCAGCTGAATGGGAGCGCTCATTCGCCGCTCCCGCCAGCGCCGCGGCCATACCATTCGTCGAGCCGCATCAGCTGATCATAGTCGCCATAAGGCGCATATTCCGGATGGAGCTTCGCGATGAATTCGGCGTCGCCCTGAAGATATTGCTCCACCGCCCCGGTCAGCACACGCGCGGCGCGCCTGGTGAAGTCGGCGGGATCTATCCCTTGCCCCTGCTTGTTCAGGCCGACGGGGCTGGCCACGAACCCGAGCGTCCCATCGCGACCGGCGGCGAGCGACCAATATTCGAACTTCTCGGGCTTGCCGGAAATATCGCCGAAGCCACCATGTTCCGCGATCAGCCCGAGCAGGCCCAATTGCATCGAAAAGCCTTCGGCCACCGCGCGCTTCGATGGCGGCTGTCCCGTCTTCCAGTCGACGATTGCGAGACCACCACTGGGGAGCCGGTCGATACGGTCGACCGTGCCCTCAAGCTCGATGCCGGCGACCCGGACCACGCCTTTCCGCTCGGCCACGATCGGCCGGCGACCTTCCGTCATTCCACGAGCCACTTCGTCGGCTGCCCATTCGATCGCTTCGAGCAGACGCGGCGCCCACAAGGTGCGCAGCACCGGATGCGCCGCGCTTTGGGCGAGCAGACGCTCGGCTCGCGGTCGCAGCTTGGCCAGATCGCAATCATCCTCTGCGATCCAGTCCTCGAATATCTTGTGAACCGCGCTGCCCCGCCACGCCGCGCTCGGATCGGCATCCACCGCGTCCCAGGCGCGCAGCTTGAGCATCGCGTCGGCATAAAAAGCGAAGGGATCGGCCTTGAGCCGGTCGAGCTTGGTGACAGCCAACCGCGTCGGACGATCCGCAATCGGCGGCCGTGGGCGCGGCTGTTCGGCCGGCTGCGTCGGACCTTCCGGCCGATCGATCCCATCCGCCCAATGCTGGAGCCGCGTGTCGCCGGCGACACCGCCGGTCATTGCGACCAGACGCAGCCAGAAACGCGAGGCGGTGGTAGGCGCCCGGACATCGCGCCGGGCGCGGGTGAGCAACACCCGCGGATTCCCGAGCCCGGCCGCAAATTGCTGCGCCTCGATGCCGATGCGTCGTTCGAGACCGGGCAAGCCAAGATCAGCGCGGATCGCGGGCGCCAGCCATGGATCCGGCGCGGGCAGGCTGGGCCAGACGCCTTCGTTCAGCCCACCCAGGACGACCAGGTCGGTCTGTTGCAAGCGCGCCTCGATCAGGCCCCAGATGTAGACGCGCGGATGGCCGCCTTGCGGAGGGCGTACCGCGACTGCGTCCATCATAGCCTTGAGGAAGGCCGGAAAGGCCCGCGCATTTTGGACCTGCGGACCGTCGTCGACGCTGGCCTGCAATCCAGCGACAAGCTCCGCCGCAGCGCGCCCTGCAGGGCGGCTCCACGCTTCGTCACCCGCTAGCGCGGTCGCAGTTCCGATAACGGCGGCCAGCAAATCGGCGAGACGCGGGGTGTGCGCGGCGAAAACCGATTCAAGCGGCTCCAGAATGGGCAGCAGGCTCTTCCACCAGCCCAAGGCGGCTGTGCGCGCCGGGCGCGTGCGATCGTCGCCGTCGCACAAGAAACGCGTGATCTCACTCAGTCCAGGCCCGGGCCGGGGGCCGCGCAACGCCAGGTCGAGCTTGCGCGCCTCGTCCAGCCAGGCAAGTCGATCGTCTCCCGCACGTACCAGAGGATGTTTGAGCAGGGCCAGCAGGGCAACCGGAGCGAAGTTCTCCGCCGCCGCATCGGCGATCGAGCCTAACAAGGTGCCGGGTGGCGTCCGCGATAGCGCGCGGCCGGCGGAATCGTCCGCTTCGATTCCCCACCGCCGCAGATGGGCGGCGACGCGCGTGGCGAGCCCGCGATCCGGTGTCACCAGGGCGGCTGTATGGCCCGGCACTTCGACGCTCTCGCGCAACGCGATCGCAATCGCCTGTGCCTCCGCAGCGGGATTGGCGAGCTCGACCGCGGAGATGCCGGCGGGCGGCTCGGCCGGCAGGATCTGCCAGCTGTCGGTGAAGGCCGCGGGTTTCATCACATCGCTGATCAGGCGAGCCCGATCGGGGTCCGTACCGCCATCCTCTGCCGGCCATTCCAGCACTTCGGAGCGGTGGACACCCATGTGGTTCAGCATCTCACGCATGACATATTGGGGATGCGTCTGCTGCGCCCCGCGCCGATCCTCTCCGCCGCCAAGCCCCTCCCATTCTTCGTCGGCCATGAGCGAATCCAATCCCGCGAGCACGACCATACCCAGCGGCAGGCGGGCGATCCGGCGCAACAGGCGGCACAACGCCGGCGCGGTGGCCGAGACGCCAGCAGCCACTATCAGGCCGGTGGGAGGATCTTCAGCCCAGCGCCTCTCGCAGGCTGCCAGCAGACGGTTGCGGCGATCGGCAAGATCGATCCGGCCGCGACGCGCCAGTTCTTCGGGCCAGCGCCGGAGCACGACCTGGAGCAGGTCGAGTGAGACCTGCCAATGTTCCGACAGTTCCGCCGGCACCGCCTCGGCGAGGCGCAGGGGATCTACGTCCTCCACGATCATCTGGTCGAGCGTGCGGGCGAGATCGGCGGCGAGGCGCACCGCCTCGACCGTCTCGATCGGATCGCGCCCGCGCGCCTCGCCGATCAGCCGCGCGAGGATCAGCTGTCGGGCAAGCGGGTCGATCGCGGGCGGGATATGCTCGTCGCCTGCGGGATCGAACAGCGGGCCGATCCGATCGTCGAGCTCTGGATCGCCGATCGAAACAAGGCGCGGCAAGAGCAGGCCGCCCTCGGCACGGCGCACGAAGGCGTCGGTGATGGCGCGCTGGGCGCGGTTGTTGGGGAGCAGGATGATCGCCCGGGCCAACGCCAGCCGGTCTCCTTTGGCGCGCGCGAGGAGGCCGGCCGCGAGCGCGTCGGCGAAGCCGCGATTGACGGGGACGTTGAAGACGGACGGATGGGCACCGGGCACGCGACTGGTCTAGAGGGAATGACGCCGAGGGGGAACATCTGGTTGGGCGGGTGGTAGCCTCATCCGCTCGCCAGAATGGCCTCGGTTCTGGCGACGGCGGGCGGAGTGCCGACGTCGAACCACAGGCCCTCATGAACCAGCCCGAAGACCCGCCCCTGGGCGATCGCGCGGTTCCACAATACGTTCATCGAGAAAGCGCCCGAAGGCGCATCCTCGAAGAGACGGCGCGAGACGATCTGCACGCCCGTATAGACGAAAGGCGCGGGCTTGCCCGGCGCACGCCGCGTCAGCCGACCCAGCGGGTCCATGCGGAAATCGCCCTGCCCTTCGTGGCAATAAGCGTGGGCGAGCGGCACGACCAGCAGGAGCGCGTCCATCGCCTGCTCGTCCCAACGCTGTTCGAGCAGGCGAATCGCATCGACCGGGCCGTCGACCCAGAGATTGTCGCTGTTGACGATAAGGAACGTCTCGTCTTCGATCAAAGGCAGCGCCTTGACGGCCCCGCCGCCGGTTTCAAGTAATTTGCTTGTCTCATCGGAGATCAGGATTTCAAAGTCTTGGGCCTCATCCTTGAGATGCGCCGCGACCGCGTCGGCGAGGTAATGCGCGTTCACTACGGCACGCATGATCCCGACCGCGCGCAGCCGATCGAGCACATGATCGAGCAAGGGCTTTCCCGCCACCTTCACCAGCGGCTTCGGCCGAGTCGCCGTCAGGGGCCGCATCCTTTTTCCGAGACCTGCCGCCAGAATCATGGCGGTTCGGATCGGCGTCGCCTTACCCGCTTGAGGCCGAAGCGGGCGATAGCGGCTCATGCGCGCGGCTCGTGCCAATAAGCCGCGCGCTTTTCCGCGGGCACGTTGGCGTCGAACCAGGCACGGACCGGCGCGAGCGCCGGATGCGCGAGATCGCGCTCCATATAGGCCCACATACGCGGCTGGAACGCGAGGTAACGCGGCTTGCCGTCGCGCTTCCACAACCTGGTGAAGATGCCGAGAATCTTTGCGTTCCGTTGCGCACCGAGCAACGCGTAAGCGGCGTCGTCGAGTGGCCCGTAATGTGTGAGCATACGTGCCTCCAACTCGGGCGACACGTCGCGGCGTGCATCCTGCAGCAGCGAAACCAGATCGTAAGCGGCGTGGCCCGCAAGCGCATCCTGAAAGTCGAGCAGCCCGAGACTGCCGTCGGGCAGCAGCATGATATTCTCGGCATGATAATCGCGCAGCACCGTGGTCGACTGATCCCGCGCGATCGGCGCGAGCGCCTCCGCCCAGGCCTCGGCATAGCCGGGCGCGTTATCGAGCCCGACCGCCGGCATATACCATTCGGGAAACAAGCCCGCCTCGCGTTGATAGACGGCCATGTCGTACGGCGGCAGCGCGCCGGCGGGATGGCGATGCAGGTCGCGCAGAAGATCGATGGCCTGGCGATAAACCGCATCCTCGCGTGCCGGATCGGCATCCAGCATTTCGCGCATCCGGGCGTCGCCGAAATCCTCGAGCAGGATCAGTCCGGCGTCCAGATCGCGCGCGAGGATGCGCGGCGCCGCGAAACCGAGGCGATGGAGGTGGTCCGCAACGGCGAGGAAAGGACGGCTGTCCTCATGCGCGGGCGGCGCGTCCATCAGCACCGCCGTTCCCTGTTTGCCCAAGACCCGGAAATAGCGGCGGAAGGAGGCATCGCCCGCGAGGGGGACGATCTCCGCCCCGCCCCATCCGGCGCGTTCCAGAAAAGCCGGCGCGCTCGCAGGCGGGGTCAGGACAGGGGCAGCGGCCATCGCGCCCCCCATGCCTTGGGCGCGGCCCAAGTCAAGCGCCGGCCGCCGGCAAGTTCAGGCTGCAAGTCCAGCCGCAGGGCATCGTCCCACAAGCGCGTACCCATCCGTTCGGGCCATTCGATCAGCAACACGCTGTCGGAGCGGGCATCGGCAAGGCCAAGCTCCTCAATCTCGTCCGTATCCTCGATCCGGTAGAGATCGACGTGCCATAAAGGCAGCCGTACGTCGGGTGGGGCATAAGCGATCACAAGGCTGAAGCTCGGGCTGGGCGCGTCACCCACCAGACCCAACGCGCCAAGCACGCCGCGCGCCAAGCTGGTCTTGCCCGCGCCGAGCGGCCCCGACAGAGCAACCACATCGCCCGGACGCAATACCTGCGCCAGTGATGCGCCCAGCCGCTCTGTTTCCGAAACATCGTCCAGCGAAAGCTCGCCGGTTCGCATCAAACCCCCTCTTCGGCCGCGGCGGCCAATGGCAGACGGATGATGACGCTGGTGCCACGCCCCACGTCGGAGAGCAGATCGAGGCTGCCGCCATGCGCTTCGACGAATTGTCGGGCGAGCGGCAACCCGAACCCGGTATCCTCCGCATCGCTCCCCTGGGTCGTTTCCTCGTCGCTGTGGCCGATGCTGCTGCGACGGAAGCGGTCGAAAATGCGCTCGCGCTGCCGCGGCGGAATGCCGGGTCCGTTATCCGATACGACGATCTCGGCGACGCCCTCGACCACACGGCTTCGCACCAATACGCGGCCGCCCGCAGGCGTATAGGTGATGGCGTTGCGCAGCAGATGATCGAGCGCCTGGTTCAATCGCTTGCGATCGGCGGAGATCGTGCCGCTGTCGGCGGCCAGATTGGCGGCGAGCGTCAGGCCCGCGGCGCGCGCAGGTTCGCGCACCAGCTCTACGGCCTGACGCACGAAATCGGCGATTTCGAGCGACTCCATCTCCATCGGCAGGGTACCTGCGGCGCTCTGCGTCAGATCGAGCACGTCGCCCATCAGGCTCGACAGCCGCCCGACCGCGGCCATGATCGCGCCGACATAATCGCGGGCAGTATCGCTGAGCTCGCCGGCATAGCCACCTGCGAGCATTTCCGCGAACCCGGCGATCGACGTCAGCGGCACGCGCAATTCGTAGCTCATGCTCGAGACGAAGGCATTCTTGAGGCGATTGGCCTCTTCCAGCGCTTCGTTGCGATCACGCAAAGCCTCCTCGATGCCGCGGCTGGCAGTGATGTCGAGCATCGTGAAAAGCGCGTTGCCATCGGGCAGCGGCACCGCCGCAAACTCGAAATGACGTCCATCGATCGTCGATATGCGCCCCGAACGATGCTGACGGTCGACCGTGGCGACGCGCACCAGCTCGCGTATCAGCCCCGCGCGGCTCGGGTCGAGCAGCTTGGGCGCAATGGACTGGACGAGCGCATCGACGCGCGGATGCCGCGCCAACTCTTCCTCCGGCAGGTCCCACACATCGCGGAAGCGGCTGTTCCACAGATGCAGGCGCCCGTCCGCCGCAAACACGCCGATTGCTTCGAATAGATTGTCGAACGTGGCGGTGCGGACGCGCACCAGCGTGTCGCGCGCGCTGGCAAGCTGGAGATGTTCGGTACGATCTTCGAAAATCAGCAACAGGCCGCGATCGGGCAAGGGCTGCGCGACAACGCGCAGATGCATGCCGCCCGGCAGAAGCCAATTCTCCTCGACCGGCTCGGTGGTCGCGAACCAGGCGCGCCTTTCGGTCTTCCAGCCGGGAAAATCGCGGCTTTCAGGGACGCGCTGTGCTTCGCGCATGCGTTCGAGCACACGATCGAATTCGGGCCGATCGGCGAGCCATTCGGGTTCCAGCGCGAACAGGCGCACGAAATGGCGATTGTAGAAGACAAGGCTATGATCCGCGCCGAACTGGGCGACGCCAGCCGACAAACGGTCGAGCATGTCGCGCTGGGCCTGCATGAACAGGCTGAGGTCCGCGCGTGCTTCCTCCAGTTCCTGGACGTCTATCGCATAGCCCGCCACGCCCGCTTCGCCGATCGGCACGTCGGTCACGCGCATCACGCGGCGCTGGCCCTGGATGATGGCCGGCGCGGTGCGCGTGAAGATCGCGCCCCGTTCGCGCGCGGCGGCAGCGCCGGCGCGCCCGCCGGGAAGCCCCTGCGCCTCGATCAGCTCGATCCCGCGCTGGACCACCTGTTCGGCATTTTCGGCCTCGATCGCGCGGACATAAGCGCCGTTGACGAGCGCCAAATCGAGATCGGGGCCGCGATGCCACATCGGGAAAGGCGCGGCCTCTATCAATGCGGAAAGCCCGTCCAGCGCGCGGGCCATGCGTGCTCCCTGCTCGCGCAACTTGACCACCTCGCGCTGGCGCTCGCTGACGTCGAACAGCCAAAGCAAGACCGGCCGGTGATTATCGTCACCGGTGCTGTAAGGCTCACCGCGTATGCTGAACATGCGCGACCCATCGGGCAGCGCGATGGTGCGCTGGATCGGATGCGCGGTGGCGCGGCAGCTAGCGACGTCCGCCGCGAGTTCCGCCAGCGCTTCCGTGCCGATGCCGCGCTTTCCTCCGGCCAGCTCCGCCAGCCGCGAGGGCACCTTGTCGAGCGCAAGCCACGCCGCAATGCGGGGATCCGCGTCGAGCGAATCGTCAGGATAAACCAGCAGGGGCACGGCCGGTGCGCCGGACAGCAGATCCGAAACGGCTCGCGCCTCGCGGAGAGCCTGCTCGGCCCGTGCTGCCCTGCGCGCGCCGATCAATGTGGCAGCGACGGCGAGCGCCAGCCACACCCCCGCGACTACGGCGAGCATCGCCGTGTCGACGGTCAAAGAAATGCTCCGCAGCGCGTGCTCATCGGCACCGCTTTAGAACGGAATTTGTAAGGGAAATAAGCCTTTTTCCATTCGGCGTGAGCTTGTCGGAAGCCTGCCCTTCTCCATCTCGCGACGGAGAAAGGCAAGGCAGCGCGCTTCGACAAGCTCGGCGCGAACGGATTGGATCAGGCCAGGATCAGTAGCGGTAATGATCCGGCTTGAATGGGCCTTCGGTGCTGACACCGATATAGGCCGCCTGCTTTTCGGTGAGTTTGCTGAGCTTTACGCCCAGCTTTTCGAGGTGGAGGCGCGCGACCTTCTCGTCGAGATGCTTGGGCAGGACATAGACCTGCTTGTCATATTGCTCGCCCTTCGCGAACAGCTCGATCTGCGCCAGCACCTGATTGGTGAAGCTCGACGACATGACGAAGCTGGGATGGCCGGTGGCGCAGCCCAGATTGACCAGCCGACCCTTGGCGAGAACGATGATCTCCTTGCCGTCGGGGAATTCGACCAGGTCGACCTGCGGCTTGATCTCGGTCCACTTGTAATTGGACAGAGCCGAAATCTGAATCTCGCTGTCGAAGTGGCCGATGTTGCAGACGATTGCCATCGGCTTCATCTTCGCCATATGCTCGGCGGTGATAACGTCGGCATTGCCGGTTGCCGTTACGAAGATGTCCGAGCGGGTCACCGCCTCTTCCATCGTCACGACCTCGAAGCCCTCCATCGCCGCCTGCAGCGCGCAGATCGGGTCGATTTCGGTGACGAGCACGCGCGCGCCGCCATTGCGGAGCGACTGGGCCGAGCCCTTGCCGACATCGCCGAAGCCCGCGACGGTTGCGACCTTGCCGGCGAGCATCACGTCGGTGGCGCGGCGGATCGCGTCGACGAGGCTTTCCTTGCAGCCGTAAAGATTGTCGAACTTCGACTTGGTCACGCTATCGTTGACGTTGATCGCCGGGAAAGGAAGCTCGCCCTTCTTCGCGATCTCGTAGAGACGATGGACGCCGGTGGTGGTCTCTTCCGACACACCCTTGATCGCCTTGACGGTCGCGGTGAGGTAGCCCGGCTTCGCGGCGACGAACGCCTTCAGCGCGCGCTGGAATTCGACTTCCTCGTCATTCTCGGGCTCGGGCAAAGTCGCGCCAGCCTCGATCTTCGCGCCCCACAACGCGAACATGGTGGCGTCGCCGCCGTCGTCGAGGATCATGTTGCAGGGCGTGTCGCCCCAATCGAAGATCTTGCCCACATAATCCCAATATTCGGCCAGCGTCTCACCCTTGATGGCGAACACCGGAATGCCCGCGGCGGCGATCGCGGCGGCGGCGTGATCCTGGGTCGAGAAGATGTTGCACGACGCCCAGCGCACTTCGGCGCCGAGTGCGACGAGCGTCTCGATCAGCACCGCGGTCTGGATCGTCATGTGGAGCGAACCAGTGATGCGCGCGCCCTTCAGGGGCTTCGACGCGCCATATTCCTCGCGCAGCGCCATCAGGCCCGGCATCTCGGTCTCGGCGATCACCATCTCCTTGCGGCCCCAGCCGGCGAGCGCGATGTCATGGACCAGATAGTCGTTGAAGCTTTCGACGGCGGCGGTGGCCACGGGGAGTCTCCTAGGCAAAAGAAAAGGCGGCCACATCCCTGCGACCGCCCAAGCGCCCTAGCCATTCAGCCCGGGCGAAGCAATATAAAGATATCTTTATATCGGCTCTCGCCTCAACGCCGCACCGCCTCCGGGCCACCGCTCGCCGACGCATATTCCGTCCGCGCGGCACCTTCACAAAGGCCTTCCGGGAGTTTCGCGACCAGCCCCTCGCGCTCGGCGAGCAGCTTCAGGCCGTCGGCCGAGCCGTTGAGCAGCGCCGCTTCGCGCGCAAGGCTGTCGGCCGCACCGCACACATCGGCGCCACTAGCCGCAGCGCCATAGCCGTTGGCCATAGAGGTGGTGAAGCTGTCATAGGCGCGCTGGCCGCCGACGGGGCCGAAGGCGTGAATGAAATGCGCTTTGATGCGATCGTTCATCGCGCTGATCGCGACGCGGTTCGACTGAACGAACTGATTATAGTCGTTCATCATCGGATAGCCGGATACCTGGCAGCGCAACGCCGCGACCATCAGCATGGATTGAAGTTCGCGCACGCCAGCGGCCGAAGCTTCGTCCGATTTCCAGCAGGCCGCCTGGATCGGCGCCGCGGCGACAGCGGCAGCAGTGGCCGCAAATACAATTTTCCTGAACATCCTTCCCCCACGAGACCGATACGATCACGCCGCCCCGGCGCATCGATCCCGTATCCTCAAGAAATCATAAGATTTCGTATAAATCCCTATAAAGATAAGCAAAGTTTCGGATTAACCATAACGCATGGGCAACGATGTCACGTTGCCAAAAGAGCTCTTTACGGAAACAGGTCGACGACTTCCGCCTCGGGCGCGACTTTCTTGAGCAACAGGGTGCGATGACATCCGGAAGGATCGCGTTCGAAGCATAGCAGGGCGGATGGCTTATCCCGGGCCAACTCGAGCATCTGCTGGGTCTGGACGATCGCTTCCGGTTCTTCGAGCTGGCCCGAATAGACGCGGTCGAGCGTCTTGAGGTCGTGCTTGCGCGCCGCTTCCCGGCCTTCGGGCGGCGTTCCCAACGCCTTGAGCAGGACATAGCCGATGCCATGCTCGGCCAGGCCGTTGGCGAGCACATTTTTCGAAAAGCCCGGCCGCCGCGACAAGGGTACCGCGCGCACGTCGATCACGCGCTCGACCCCCGCCGCCTGCAGCGCCGCGATCAGTTCGGCCTGGGTCGATTTCTCGTAGCCGATCGTGAAAATCTTCATTCACCCATCCTCCGCCCCATTAACCCGAAACCACTGCAATAGTTCGGTTGGCTCGCTTGCTTCGGGCCCAAATCTCCGTTTCGGCACAACAACGATGCAAACATTGATCCATATTAGGCTTTCGGTTATTTCTGTTTTTAGGAAAATGGGGGAGGCCGGAGATGATCACTCATCCGGATGCAAAGGCGTTCGTTCTGCATTGGGGAGAAATGGGATCGCGATGGGGTGTCAATCGCTCGGTCGGTCAGATCCATGCGCTTCTCTTCCTGTCGCATCGTCCGCTGATCGCGGAGGATATCTGCGATACATTGAAGCTGGCGCGCTCCAATATTTCGACCGCCCTGCGCGAACTGCAATCTTACGGATTGGTGCGGCTCGTCCATAATCCCGGCGACCGGCGCGACCATTTCGTGGCTGAAGGCGATCCCTGGGAAATGCTGATGCGCGTCGCCGCCGAGCGCAAACGCCGCGAGATCGATCCCACCATCGCCTTCCTGGGCCAATTGAGCGAACGCCTTTCGCGCGACACCGGCGCCCCACCCCATTTGCGCGAGCGCATCCAGCAATTGCACCGCTTCACCACCGATCTTGCCGGCTGGTACGAGGATGTTCGTATCCTACCCAAGTCGACGCTCTTCTCGCTGGTCAAGCTGGGCGGCCGCGTCGCCCGCGCGGTGACGCCGCGGTGGGCGCAGTCGTAAGCGTCGGTATCAATCCTCCCCGGAGAGGAGGATTAATGGGTCCCGTCCCTATTTCTCAGCAAACTTCCTGGCCGCCTGGAGCAGTTCGACGGGCATCATCGTGATGATCGTCGAATTATGCTCGCCGCCGATCTCGGCTAAAGTCTGCAGCCGGCGTAGCTCCAACGCGCCTTCGGTGCTCCCGATGATATGCGCGGCCTCGGCCAGTTTCTGCGCCGCCTCCTGCTCGCCCTCGGCCTTGATGATGCGGGCGCGTTTCTCGCGGATGGCCTCGGCCTCGCGGCCGATCGCGCGCTGCATATTTTCGGGGATGTCGAGATCCTTCATCTCGATCGAATCCACCACCACACCCCAATGGTCGCAGGCGCGCGCGAGCATGTCCTGCAGCCGCTGGTTGATCAGCAGCCGATCCTTGAGCATCTGATCGAGATCACTCTGGCCGATCGCGTCGCGCATCGCGGTTTCGGCGGCCTGGATCACCGCCCCCTGCCAATTCTGGACGGTCGTGACGACCTGGGTGGCATCCTTGGCGCGAAACCACAGGACCGCATTGACCTTCACCGGCACGCCGTCGCGTGTCACCGTCTCCTGCGTCTCGAGCACGCTGGTGATGGTGCGCAGATCGACCCGCACGACGCGATCAACCCAGGGAAAGAGCCAGTACCAGCCAGGGCCCTTGGCCTCGCCCAGCCGGCCCAGCCTGAACAGCACGGCGCGTTCATATTCCTGATTCACGCCGAAGGACTTGAAGATTGTCGGCAAGGCAATGAAAAACAGGACGAGCGCAGCGATCAAACCACCGGTCAGCATCATCGAAATCACTCCCCCGGTTTGAAATACCGGCGTCCTAGCCTACTCGCCTCAGCGATGACGTACCAGATTCACATTATCGGCGGCGGTTTGGCCGGATCGGAAGCGGCGTGGCAGTTGGCGGAGGCTGGCTACAAGGTCCGTCTGTCCGAGATGCGGGGCGTAGAGGCTACGCCCGCGCATCAAACGGATTCGCTGGCCGAGCTCGTATGCTCCAATTCCTTCAGGTCGGACGATGCCGAACATAATGCGGTAGGACTACTCCACGCCGAGATGCGCGCGCTGGGGTCGCTGATCCTGCGCGAGGCGGACAAGCATCGCGTGCCCGCTGGCTCCGCGCTCGCGGTCGATCGTGAAGCTTATGCCGAAGGCGTGACCGCCGCGATCGAGGCGCATCCCAATATCGATCTGGTGCGCGAGCGCGTGGACGAGCTGCCGGATGGGCACGCGATCATCGCCACCGGCCCGCTGACCGGCGCCGCGCTCGCCGAAGCAGTGCGGGCTGAAACAGGCGAGGATGCGCTCGCTTTCTTCGACGCGATCGCACCGATCGTGCATCGCGAGAGCATCGACATGGACATCGCCTGGTTCCAGTCGCGCTGGAACAAGGGCGAAGGGCATGACTATATCAATTGCCCAATGAACAAGGACGAATATCTCGCCTTCCACGCGGCCTTGCTGGCCGGCGAGAAGGGCGAATTCAAGGAATGGGAGAAGGACACGCCCTATTTCGAAGGCTGCATGCCGGTCGAGATAATGGCGGAAAGGGGCGTCGATACGCTTCGCTACGGGCCAATGAAGCCGGTCGGGCTGGATGATCCGCGCACGGGGCGCTGGCCTTATGCGGTCGTACAGTTACGACAGGATAATGCGCTCGGCACCTTGTGGAACATGGTCGGCTTTCAGACCAAGCTCAAATATGCCGAGCAAGTGCGCGTTTTCCGCATGATTCCGGGGCTCGAAAAGGCCGAATTTGCGCGGCTGGGCGGGCTGCATCGCAACACGTTCATCCAGAGTCCGAAGCTTCTGGATGGCAGTTTGCGCCTCAAATCGAGGCCCAATATCCGTTTCGCGGGGCAGATTACGGGCTGCGAAGGCTATGTCGAAAGCGCCGCGATCGGGCTGTTGGCGGGGCGCTTCGCCGTCGCAGAGCTGGCAGGCACCACGCTCGCGCCTCCCCCGCCGGAGACCGCTTTGGGGGCGTTGCTCGGCCATATCACGGGCGGCGCCGAAGCCGAGACCTACCAGCCGATGAACGTCAATTTCGGCCTGTTTCCGCCGCTGTCGCTTTCAGGCAAATCCAAGAAGGCCGACCGCAAGACGATGATGGCCGCCCGCGCGAGAGAGAAATTGGCGGAGTGGCGGGCTGCCTAGAACGACTCCTAAGAGCTTAGACGAACTCCAGCTGCTCGACCGGCCAGTCGCGGGGCAGCTCCATCAGGTTCGCCAGCGCGTGCTCATAGCTTTGCGCCAGGCGTCTGTGGCAGGCCTTTACATATGGATTGCTCGCGCGTTCGGCGAAGGATCGTTCGATCGTCGCCCGCTGTTCCAGATACGCAAAATCGTACAGCACCATGATGCTCCCCTCTCGCTGCGGAGTGGCCATCGCGGCCGCTACAATGCGTCGATCCCGATTTCGTTTCACCTCTTCTTCAGCACGGGTGGCGGCGTGATGTAAGCGATTATCCCACAAGGAAAACATCGCCGGCGCGGATCGTATCGACCCGGCCGTCGGCATGGCGAAGCAGGAGCGCGCCGCTCGAATCCAGCCCGTCGAACAGCCCCTCGCTTCCCGCGGCGGCAAGCGCACTGCCGATCGGATGTGCGCGTTCGAGCCAGCGTGCGCGAACCGGGCCGAGCCCTTCCCCCCGCCATCGCCCGAGCCAGCGCGCGAACGAATCCGCCAGATCGGCGAGGAAAAGACCCGGGTCCGGCGCTTCTGCCCCGAGTGCGGCAAAACTGGCCGTGGGGCGATCCAGATCGGCGGGATGGTGTGCAAGGTTGACGCCGAAACCGATCACGACCGCATCGCCGGCGCGTTCGAGCAATATGCCTGCGAGCTTCGCATGCCCCGCCATCAGGTCGTTCGGCCATTTGAGCTGGAGCTTGCCGGGCCCGGCATAGGCCGAGGCGACCTCCTCGAGCGCGATCGCCGCGACGAGGGCAAGCGTTGCCGGCTCAGGCTCGCCGGGGTGGAGACGAATGATCGTGCTGGCATAGAGATTGCCCGTCGGAGAGATCCAGCTGCGCCCTGCCCTGCCCCGGCCGCCGCTTTGGCTTTCAGCGCGCAGCCACAGCCCCTCCGGCGCGCCGGCTTGCGCCTCGGCGAGCAGATCGGCGTTGGTGGAGCCGGTCTCAGCGACGGTGCGGATCATCACGAAATCCCCTCCCCGCTTCGCGCCGGGAGAATGAGCGCGTCAGAACAAGGCCTTGGCTGCGCATGCCGTCGCCGCGCCAAGATAGGGTATGGCGAGATAGCCGAGCGGCGAGATGGCGGCTGCGCTGAGCGCGATCAGCCCGCCTTCGAGCCTGCTTTCGCGCGGCGCGAATTCAGGCGCGGGCTCATCGAAATACATGATCTTGACGATCTTGAGATAATAATAAGCGCCGATCACCGAAGCGGCGATGCCGAGAGCAGCGAGCGGCCACCAGCCGATCTGAACCACCGCCTGGAACACTTCCCACTTGGGCCAGAAGCCGAAGAGAGGCGGAAGGCCGGCGAGACTGAACATGAACATCGCCATCGCCGCAGCAAGCCACGGCCGCGTACGCGACAGGCCGGAGAGCGAGGCGATCGTCTCGACCTGGTTGCCCTCGGCATCGCGCATCTGCATCACGCAGAGAAAGCTGCCGAGCGTCATGACGATATAGACCGCCATATAGAACAAGACCGACGCGACGCCTTCGGCGGTGCCGGCGACGAGGCCGAGCACGGCGAAGCCGACATTGTTGATCGACGAATAAGCGAGCAGCCGCTTGATGTTGGTCTGCACGATCGCGGCGAGCGCGCCCCAGACGATCGACGCGATGCCGACCACCGAGATGATCTGGCGCCATGCCTCTGTCGCGGGGCCGAGCGCTTCGACTGCGACGCGCACCAGCAGGGCGACTGCCGCAACCTTGGGCGCCGACGCGAAGAAGGCGGTGACCGGGGTCGGCGCACCTTCGTAGACGTCGGGCGTCCACATGTGGAACGGCACGATCGAAGCCTTGAAGAACAGACCCGACAACAGGAAGATCAGCCCCATCAGGCGGCCGACCTGCACTTCATGCGGCGCGGGAAGACGGAAGACGGAGGCGATACCGCCAAACTGCGTCGTGCCCGAAAAACCGTAAAGCAAAGCGATGCCGTAGAGCAGGATGCCCGAGGCGAGCGCTCCGAGAATGAAATATTTGAGGCCGGCCTCGGCCGAGCGCGTATCGCGGCGCATGAAGCTCGCCAGCACATAAGCCGCGAGGCTCTGCAGTTCGAGCCCGACATAGAGGGTAAGCAGGTCTCCGGCCGAGACCATCATCCCCATGCCCGCCGACGAAAGCAGGATCAGGATGGGATATTCGGCGCGGAGCGCACCACCGCGCGCGAACCAGTTGGGCGCGATCAGGATCGAGACCGCGGCGCCAAGATAGATCAGCACCTTGGCGAAAGCAGCGAAGCTGTCGGCGTGATAGAGGCCGCCAAAAGCCATGCCGCCATTTCCCGCAGGCCCAAGCAGCGACAGGCCAGCCGCCAGCAGCAGCCCGACCGAGGCCCAGCCGATCCCGCGCGTCGCGCCATCGCCCTGCCACGCGGCGACCAGCAGCAACAGCATCGCGCCGACCGACAGGATCAGCTCGGGCAAGGTTTCCCAGAGATAGCCGGAGGTCATCAGTGCGCCTCCGCCGCGGCGACCGTTACGGACTTAGCGCCCGTGGCCAGTCTGGAATCGCCGCCATGCCAGACCGGATCTACCCTACTCAGCACCACGCCCACATCGTTGCGCATCGGCGCCATGAAACTCTCCGGATAGACGCCCATCCACAGCACGACGAGCGCGATCGGGACGAGCAGCCACAATTCGCGCGCCGACAGATCCCGCATCGCCGCGACATCAGGCTTGTCGAGCGGGCCTTGCGCCACGCGGCGGTAAAGGAAGAGCATATAGGCCGCGCCGAGGACGATACCTGTCGTGGCGACGAACGCTGCCCAGGTCGACGCGCCGTAAATCCCCATCATGCTCAGGAATTCGCCGACGAAGCCGGACGTGCCGGGCAGGCCGACCGACGCCATCGTGAAAAGCATGAACAGCATCGCATAGCGCGGCATGTTGTTCGAGACGCCGCCATAGCGTGAAATCTCGCGCGTATGCAGCCGATCATAAACCACGCCGACGCACAGGAAGAGTGCGCCCGAGACGAGGCCGTGGCTCAGCATCACCAGCAACGAACCTTCCAGCCCCTGCCGGTTGAAGGCGAACAGGCCAAAGGTGACGAACGCCATATGCGCCACGGACGAATAAGCGATCAGCTTCTTCATGTCCTGCTGCACCAGCGCGACCAGGCTGGTGTAGACGATCGCCACACCAGACAGGCTTGCGATCAGCCAGAAGAGCTGCGCGCTCGCGATTGGAAACATCGGCAGCGAGAAGCGGATGAAGCCGTACCCACCCATCTTCAACAGCACGCCCGCCAGGATGACCGAACCCGCGGTCGGCGCCTGGACGTGCGCGTCGGGCAGCCAGGTGTGGAACGGCCACATCGGCATCTTGACCGCGAACGAGGCGAAGAAAGCGAGGAACAGCCAGGTCTGAGCAGCTGCGGGGAAATCGGTGCGCATCAGCACCGGAATGCTGGTGGTGTGGGCATAATTCGCCATCCACAGCATCGCGATCAGCATCAACACCGATCCGAGCAGGGTGTAGAGGAAGAATTTGTACGAGGCGTAGATGCGCTCGGCCCCGCCCCAGATGCCGATGATCAGGTACATCGGGATCAGGCCGGCTTCGAAGAAGAGGTAGAACAGGAACAGATCCTGCGCCTCGAACACGCCGAGCATCAGCGCCTCGGTCAGCAGCAAGGCCGCCATATATTCGGGCACGCGCTTGCTGATCGATTCCCAGCTGGCGAGGACGCAGATCGGCATCAGGAACACCGACAACTCGATCAGCATCAAAGCGATGCCGTCGATGCCGAGCGACCAGCCGAAGCGGCCGAACAACGGCAGACTTTCGACGAACTGCCATTGCGGGCCGCCGATCTGATAGGCGGCCCAGAGCCAGATCCCGAGCGCGAAGTTGATCAGCGTCGCGCCGAGCGCGATCCAGCGCGCCGCCTTGGCATCCGCGAACAGGCAGGCGATCGCCCCGAATACCGGCAGCGCGATCAGCAATGTAAGGATGGGGAAGCCAAGCTGGTTCATATCAGGCCGCCATCACCCAGGTCGCCGCAGCGGCAAGGCCAAGCAGCATCACCAGCGCATAAGTATAGACATAGCCCGATTGCATCTTGCGGCTGACGACCCCGCCGAACTGCACGACCCAGGCGGCGCCATTTGGGCCGAAGCGATCGATCGTGCCCTGATCGCCGCGCTTCCAGAGCAAGCGACCGAGCGCGAAGGCGGGACGCACGAAGAGGATGTCGTACAATTCGTCGAAATACCATTTGTTGAGCAGGAAAGCGTAGAGGCCGCGCGCCGAGCCCGCTACGCGCGCCGGCAGGCTCTTGTCCCAGATATAGGCCCAAAGTGCGATCACCAGACCCGCGACCATCGCGAAGAACGGCATCCACTTGGCGAGCGCGGGGATATGCTCGATCGATTCCATGAATTCGGAATTGAACCACAGGCTGCCCTGCCAGAAGGCGGCGCCGCCCTCCCCGATGAAGGATTTGGCGAACCCCATGCCCGCGAACACCGCACCGACCGAAAGCAGAACCAGCGGGATCAGCATCGAAAGCGGGCTTTCGTGCGGGTGATAGCCGCCGGTGCCTCTGGGCATGTCCATCGCGCCACGTGAATCCACACCGGGCGCATGTCCCGAGCTTTCGTCGAGGGCGTCATTGTGCGCGTTGTGATGGGCATGGTCGTGTCCATGATCATGATCATGGTCGGCACCATGCCCATGCGTGTCGTGGATCGCATGCTGGATATGCTCCGAACCGATCCAACGTGGCTCGCCATAGAAGGTCAGGAAGACCAGGCGCCACGAATAGAAGCTGGTGAGCAAGGCCGCGGTCACGCCGATAAAATAAGCGATGCCGCCAGCGGTGGTGCCGCGCGCAAAGGCCGCCGCGATGATCGCGTCCTTCGAATAGAAGCCGGCAAAGCCAAACGTCGGCGTGATGTGGAACAGCTCGTCCAGGCCGACGCCGGTGATCGCAAGCGTGCCCGCCAGCATCGTCCAGAAGGTCCAGGGAATATGCTTCCGAAGGCCGCCGTAGAAGCGCATGTCCTGTTCGTGATGCATGGCGTGGATCACCGAGCCGGCGCACAGGAACAGCAACGCCTTGAAGAAAGCGTGCGTGAAGAGGTGGAACATCGCGCCGCCGAACGCGCCGACGCCGGCCGCGAAGAACATGTAGCCGAGCTGTGAGCAGGTCGAATAAGCGATCACGCGCTTGATGTCGGTCTGGACGGTGCCGACGGTCGCCGCGAAGAAAGCGGTGGCGGCACCAACATAGGTCACGACGGTGAGCGCGGTCTGGCTGGCCTCGAACATCGGCGACAGACGGCAGACCATGAACACGCCCGCGGTCACCATCGTCGCGGCGTGGATCAGCGCCGACACCGGCGTCGGGCCTTCCATCGCGTCGGGCAGCCACGTGTGCAGGCCGAGCTGCGCCGATTTACCCATCGCGCCGACGAACAGCAGCAGGCAGAGCAAGGTCATCGTATCGACCCGCATGCCCAGGAAGCCGATCGTCGAGCCGGCCATGTGCGGCGCGGCGGCGAGGATTGCCGGGATCGAGACGGTGCCGAACACCAGGAAGGTGCCGAAGATGCCGAGGCTGAAGCCGAAATCGCCGACGCGGTTGACCACGAACGCCTTGATCGCGGCGGCCTGCGCGGAGGGTTTTTCGTACCAGAAACCGATCAGCAGGTAGGATGCCAGGCCCACGCCTTCCCAGCCGAAGAACATCTGGATCAGGCTGTCCGCCGTCACCAGCATCAGCATCGCGAAGGTGAAGAGCGAAAGATAAGCGAAGAAGCGCGGCTGCGACGGATCCTCCGCCATATAGCCCCAGCTATAGAGGTGGACGAGGCTCGACACCGTCGTCACCACCACCAGCATCACCGCGGTCAGGCTGTCGACACGCAGCGCCCAATCGACCTGCAGCGACCCCGATTTGATGAAGCTCAGCACGTGCACCACGTGCGCGCTGTCATGCCCTCCGAGGAAACCCAGGAAGATCGGCCAGGCAAGGATGCATGAGGCGAACAGCGCACCGGTCGTCACCACCTTTGCGGGGACATTCCCGATCGCGCGGTTGCCCAGGCCGGCGACAATCGCGGCGAGCAGGGGCAGGAAAACAAGAACGATGATGTTCAAGGTCAGCCCTTCATCCGATTGACGTCGTCAACCGAGATCGTGCCCCGGCCACGGAAATAGATGACGAGAATGGCAAGGCCGATCGCGGCTTCGCCTGCGGCGACCGTCAGCACGAACATCGCGAAGACCTGGCCGACCAGATCGTGCAGGTAAGCCGAGAAGGCGACGAGATTGAGGTTCACGCTCAAGAGGATCAGCTCGATCGCCATCAGGATGATGATCAGGTTCTTCCGGTTGAGGAAGATGCCGAACACGCCGGTGACGAACAGGATCGCGGAGACGGTGAGATAATGGACCAGACCGATCACAGCTGCACCCCCTGCCCGACGGGCGGCTGCATGTTCACCGTTGCGTCTTCAGGCCGGCGCTTATTCTGCTGCGAGATATTCTGCGCACGCACGTCGCCGCGCTTGCGGTGCGTCAACACGACCGCGCCAATCAGCGCGACCAGCAGCACCAGCCCCGCGCCCTCGAAAATATAGAGGTAGCGCGTGTAGATGAGGATCCCGAGCGCCTGAATGTTGGGCATTTGCTCCGGCGTCGGTGCCGCGCGCGACAGCTGGAGCCCGCCGGCGTTCCAGGCGCCTTCCGCGAAGATGATCTCGCCCGCGAGCAAGGCGACGAGCGCAACCCCGAACGGCAGATAGCGCGCAAATCCGCTGCGCAATTCGGCGAAATCGATGTCGAGCATCATCACGACGAACAGGAACAGCACCGCGACCGCGCCGACATAGACGATGACGAGCAGCATCGCGATGAACTCGGCGCCGACCAGCACCATCAGCCCCGCCGCGTTGAAGAAAGCCAGGATCAGCCACAGCACGCTGTGCACGGGGTTGCGCGCGGTGACGCACAGGATCCCCGACACGATCGTGACGATCGCGAATAGATAGAAGG
>Ga0070658_10000471_pt1 | contig 34826 bp, 24 predicted proteins | sample KBSC13metaG_FD_64664 | JGI IMG/M metagenome (GOLD analysis project Ga0070658, IMG submission 64664) | Corn rhizosphere microbial communities from Kellogg Biological Station, Michigan, USA - KBS C1-3 metaG | ecosystem: Host-associated > Plants > Roots > Rhizosphere > Soil ... | reverse complement strand
GCAGCCAGTGGTCGTGATTGTAAACGGAGTCTGCGTCGGTGAGGTCACCGCAGGCACGGTCACAGCAAACGAAAATCCCCCGTTTTCGGCCACAATCGGCGAGAACGTAAGCGGCGGAGTCGTCATGAGGGCAGCGACATCATCGGCGGCGGTCACGAAAACCTTGTACGTCTGGCCGCCGTGCAGTTGATAGCTCTCGACGACATACGGCAGGATTCGCCCGGTCCATGGCGAATGATAAGCGTGGCGTTCCCGACCGCCGGAGCGGTTCTCGCGCGTTCTCGGCGGGAACGATCGTTCCCAGGCATTTCGCCGCATTGTCGGGAAGCAGGCGCTTGTCGCTCGGAGCCGTATTCTACCAGGATCCGGGCGCGAGCCATCTCGTGAAGCGACGGAGGAGGCGATCCCTATGCAGCAGCCTGTACGCATCGGTCTGATCGGCGCGGGCCAGATCGGCAATCATCACCTGAAAACCTATAGCCAGATCCCGGAGGTCAAGGTGGTCGCCGTGGCCGACCTGTTCCCGGAGAAGGTAGAAGCCGCGCGGCGGAACTACGACATCGCGGACGGCTATGCCGACTTCCAGGATCTGCTGGCACGGGACGATATCGACGCGGTCGATGTCTGTGTCCACAACAACAAGCATGCGCCCATCAGTATCGCCGCGCTGCAAGCCGGGAAGCATGTCTACTGCGAAAAGCCGATGGCCGGAACCTATCGGGACGCGGAGAGTATGATCGAGACGGCACGGGCTGTCGGGCGGATGCTGCATATTCAGATAGCCACACTCTACGAACCTGAGGCACGCGCGGCACGCCGCCTGATCGACGACGGACACCTCGGCAAAATCTACTATGCCCGCTCGTTCGGCTATCGTCGGCGTGGCCGCCCCTTCGTAGACGGCTACGGCTCCCCGACATTCGTGAACAAAGAGATCTCGGCAGGTGGCGCGCTGTTCGATATGGGTATCTACCACATTGCTCAGATCCTGCACCTGATCGGCAACCCTGCCGTGCAGACCGTGACGGGAGCGGCGCACCAGGAGTTGGAGATGGATGAGACGCGTCGGGCCTTCAGTGGGTACAGTGTCGAGGAGATGGGACTGGGTTGGGTGCGGATGGAGGGCGGAATCTCCTTTGACATCGAGGAGACCTGGGCGGTGCACCACGACGGCCAGGAGGCGAGCAAGATCCTGGGCAGTAGAGGCGGACTGCGCCTCGATCCGCTCGCCTACTTCTCCAGCCTGAGCGACATGCCCTTCAGCGCGACGTTCGATGTCAAAGGGGCGAATACGCGCTGGCACGCCTGCGACCCTGACACGGTCTGGTACGACTCCTCGCAGAAGCACTGGGCCGGAGTGCTGCTCGGCCATGTGCCTCTGCTTCCGACCGCCGAATACGGCCTGAACGCCGCCCTGATCAGCGAGGGAATCTATCTCTCCAGTCGCGCCGGAAAAGAGTTCACCGCCGACGAGATCCGCCGCGAATCGCGCAGCACCGCCATCGATCCCTATACTCCCGAAAAAGTATGGAGTTAAGCCCTTTGGCGAGACCGTGGAACAACGCTTCAGGCCGTCTGTTCGTGGCCGGCGCGACGGCGACCGCCCTCTTTCCAGAACGTGGGATTGCGCCATCGCTCGGTAATAGAGGCGGGCGCATGGTTGGTGCGGATCTGCTCGAATTCGGCAGCGCTCTGGATGATCTGGTGGGGCCGCTTCACGCTTCGAATGAGCACATCGGCCTCCGGAGGGTAGCAGGCGAGTGGCGCGGACGAATCCAGAGGAAGTTCTTCGGGCAGGCGTGTGATCGGGGCGTTCGTCGGCAGGCTGGCGGATTGGTAGCGCAGATCCATGGACCAGCGGATATCTTCGCTCAGATTCGGCGTACTGCAGTGCGGCGTGAGGTTCGTCAGCAACAGCACTCCTCCGCGGCGTACGGGCACCGTGACGACTTCGCCCTGCGGCAGATCGTTCTCCGCGATCTCCAGGTAGTGATGAGGCCCAAATCCGTGGGGGACGACCGCGCCGCGATGGCCGAAACGGAGCGCTTGCAGACAACCGTTCTGCTCGTTGGCGTCCACGAGCGGAATCCAGCAGGTCAGGATGAGGGACTGGTCGCAATAGGGTTCGAAATACCCCGAATCCTGGTGCCAGGGCACCACGCCGGGTCCATAGTTCGGGAGTTTGGGTCTCAAACGGTAGACGCTGGAGGCGATGAGTTCGGGGCCGCAGAGACTCTCGGCCACATCCAGAAGGTCCTCGCATCGGATCATCTCGAAGATCGCGGGGATCGCCAGCGCGCCATCCGTGATCGCCTTGATGACACGATCCGTTTCGGCCGTGATCTTTGTCAAGCGCTTCGTGAAAGGCTCTTCGGCGTAGGTGGACGACAACTCTCCGGAACGCACCAGATCGTGTGCAATCCGGTCGATCTGTTCGGTAACGCCTTCCTCTACCCCTGCGAGGACCGATTCCGGGATCAGATCCTCGACCACCAGAAATCCCTCCGCATGAAACTGTGCGGTTTGTTCGGGCGAAAGTCCGCGCTCCAGCATGTTTGACATCGTCGTCCCTCCCTCTCTTCTCACATTTTAGTGAACCCTCTCCACGTTCTTGCCTGGGGCCGGAAAAACCTTCCGTGAATCGCCCCTGTCCCGCATTTCCGCCTTCATCGACCGGCGAGTCACAAAAAGATCCCTCCTGAATTCGAGATCGAATGCAGGAGGGATCTTTTTACAGCATTATGCTGCGGGCCGGCTTACCAGCGGCTGTTGTTGCCGCCGCCATAGCCGCCGCCGTCGCGATTACCGCCGCCGCCGCCATAACCGCCGCCGCCACCGCTGCGAGGACGATCCTCACGGGGCTTGGCTTCGTTGACGGTGAGGGTGCGGCCGCCCATGAGCGTGCCGTTCAGGGTATTGATCGCGGACTGAGCCTCAGCGTCGGTACCCATCTCCACGAAGCCGAAGCCTTTGGCCTGACCGGTGTACTTGTCGGTGATGACGCTCGCGGAAGCGACCGTGCCGTGCGAGGAGAACAGGTTCTGCAGATCCTGCTCGGTTGCAGAGTAGGGCAGTCCGCCCACATAGATACGAGTTGCCATTTTGGATGGTCCTTTTCTTGATTCCCGGCTCGCGCTGGAGCAGGGAAAATGGTCTTGATGTCGCGCCACGGAAGAACCGGAGCGACCTCTTAAAAGAGATGAAGTCTGTAACTACCTTCACCATCTGAGACGAGTAGCAGGAAATCAAGAAGAAGCCTAACCAGGAATGCACATACGAAGAGCGGAACTAAGGCCGATTCAGGAGTAACATTAAGTGGGGTTCACTCTATCAATTCGCGTTTACCTATTCAGACAACTCATTATACCACAGATTTCACCCTTTATGCAAATGAAAGGGTAAAATAAATTCAAAATCCCTCGGCCGCTCTCTTGGTGCAAGCGACCTTGATTTTCTGGAGATCTTTGATGACTCGTCATTTCGTTCCCGGACTTTGCTTCGGTTGGTGTCTGACTGCCCTGCTCTTCCTGTCCCCCCGCACTGCGTGGGCGGACATGCCTTCTGCACTGATGCGTAACTGTCAGCGTGCAACGGCGACGGTGTACAACGCGTACGAGGTCGAAGCGGAAGACGGAATCTATGTGAAGACGAACGTCGGCACCGCGTTTTGTATCACCCAGTCCGGCTATTTCGTGACCGATGCGCACGTGCTTGCGGGCGCCGACGAGGTGCGAATTGCAGTGGATCGGTGGCCGGACGGAGTGTACTACTACGACGCGCATCTGGTCAAAGAGAGCAAAGACCTCGATCTGGCGCTGCTGAAAGTAGACCACGTCAAGGATCTCACGCCGCTGAGCATCGCCACACCGGCGACTGCCGCCGTCGGTCAACATGTCACGGCCCTGGGCTATCCTGTGAAGGAGAGCTACTTGAGCGATCAGACCGGCCCTCTCTTCAAGAAGGCGCTGGCGCACGGCGGGCGTATCACGGCGCTGTACGGCAGAGGACATACGCTGACCGATGTTCAGACCAATACCGGCATGGGGCCGGGAGCCTCCGGGGGGCCGGTGCTGAACGACCGGGGCCAACTCGTGGGTATCCTGCAGAGAGCACGCAAAGGGTCCAGCGCAAACCTGTCGAAATCCGTCGGCGCTATTCTCAAGTTTCTCTCCACTCCCGAGGTCGCCGCTGCCCTGCGCAAGCCGGAACTGGAGTTTTCGCTGCCGGAGGAGATCCCGGGCGCCGAAAGCATGCGTGAACGCAAGTTCGACGTCCGTATTCTCAACGGTCTGGTCTCGCTTCAGGGAGCGCAGGCCAGTCTCACTCTCCGGGCCAACGGCGTCGATCCGCGTACCTATCAGGCCGCCGTGCGTTCGAATGGCGTTTTCGACTTTCATGCTCCTCCGCTTCCTCCCGCCGATCTGCACACGCTGGCGCTGACGACCGGCTCCGATGCCTCCCACCTCTCCTCCTGTCAGGCGAAAGATCGGCCTCTCTCCTGTGGAAACAAGACGATCAATCTCAGCGATGTCGCGCGCATCGATCACGGAGCGCAAACGGTCGTCACTCTCTTGAGCGGTGAACTCGTCTATGGAGACGTGCAGGGTCTGGAGGCCGTGCCGACGATGGTGGAAGGGAAAGTCGTGCCCAGAGATCTGCGTGGAGAAAAGCGGATCATCGTCCGGGAAGGCTATCGGCTTCCCCGCGCGATCGAGTACCGAGTCGCGATCACGCGCGCCAACAAAATCCTCGGAGAGCGGGAAGGGCGCATCCGCCTCAGCAGCCCGCCGAGGCGGATGGGGCAGCCGATGCTCCTCGCCTGCGGCAGCGCCTGGGCGACCAATAGTACCGGCTCCGGGACAGGCAAAGCGTCCGATCTCAGCCCTTCCGCGATTCAGTACATTCGCAATATCGCCGATGTGTTTACGGGCGGCGCGAAGAGCCGAATCTTGATCGAGAGCGATCACTGGACTTTCGGAGCGCCGTTCCAGGAGGTCCTGCGCGCGGCGGGCCATACGGTGAAGGTCTCCCTTGATCCCGGCCCTCTCGATCAGTACGACGCGATCTTTATCGGAGGCAAGCGTGTGGATCAGCACGCGCTGATCGACTATGTGAAACAGGGCGGAAAACTCTATCTCTCCGGCGGCACGGATGCCGGAGGCGATAGCTGGAACGACCTGCTGACCGCCTTCGGCCTCTGGTCGATGAACGATGTCGTCATGGAGAAACTGCCGGGAAGCGGATCCGCCTATGCGCCTCTCTTCGAGGGCGTCAAGGAACTGCGTCTGGATCGCAGCATGCGAATCAAACGCACGGATCAGGCGCATCGCGATACGACGATCCTCGTAAACCAGTCCGAGACGAACCTGTGGGCGCTCTACAAAAGCGGTGAGAAACTCGCTCCGGAACCGCCGCCCGTAGCGGTGGTACAGAGACCCCCTACGCCTGTGGAACCGCTGCGGCCGGACCCACGTCGCTTGATACCAGGCAGGCTGCCGCCGGGAATGTCCCGAATGCCTATGGTCATGCTCAGGATCGGCGATCCCACGTTGGACCTGCGTTACAAACTGTTGGAAGAGAAGAGTACGACGAGCCGGAACTCCTCCCCGCGATGGCGATCCGCTGAGGATGGGGGTTGGTTTAGCTATGAGATCAAAGCCCATCCCAACATGAAACACGTGCTTACTCTCTTCGTTCTGCCCGAGGAGGCCGACAAGCGCGGATTTGATGTGATGGTCGACGGCGTGAAACTGACCGAAATGCCCAAAAACGACAATGCGCCCCCGCCGAACTTCCCAGGGCTGCCTCAGGGCTTTCCTGCGCGACCGACGCCCAACCCCATCAATGGTGCGAAAGGAGAGCGCAGCGTGGCGTACCTTGTCCCCAAAGAGTTAGTGAAAGATAAAGATCATATCGTGGTACGTTTGCAGTCGCATCCCGGTAAATCGACCGGGCGCATCACTACGATCCTCATGTTCACACTCCAGGAACCCGGCCCCTGAGACCTGACCGACAGGCCGCCGAAGTCTGAGGCTTCACCAACGAAAGGAACGCCCATGAACGCCAGAGGATCGATCGCAGTGTCTGTCGCATTGGCGTTGCTTTGTCTGCCTGCTGTGGCGGTCTTCGCGCACTTTAGGAGGCATGGACGGGAGGCAGCGCCGCCGGTTTCGTTTCGTGCACATCTGATCGATCATCTGCCGGGGGCATACCAGTGTTCGGTCGCGGATATGAACGGCGACGGCAAGCCCGACATCATCGCACTCTCCAGCGACCGCAGCGAGATCGCCTGGTACGAGAATCCGGCCTGGAAGAAGCACCTCCTCACGACCGCTACCCACAGCAACATCGACATTGCGGGTTACGATCTCGACGGAGACGGCAAGTTGGAGATGGCGGTCGCCAGCGAGTTCGATCTCGGCAACACGCAGCGCGGCGGGCGCGTCCAGTGGTTCAAGCCGGGTGCGGATGTAACCGCCGAATGGACTGGGCACGAGATCGCCATGCTGCCGACCGCCCACCGTCTGCGCTGGGCGGATTGGGACGGCGACGGTAAGAAAGAACTGGTCGTTGTTCCCATCCTGGGTCCCGGCGCGACCCCTCCCACCTATGCCGGGCCTCTCTCCATCACCAACTATGCGTTCACGAAAGGGGAAGCGCACGCGACTGTCGTCGATCGCTCCCTCACCGTGGCGCACGGCATGCGCATCCTGGATTTCGATGGCGATGGGCGCGACGACCTGTTGGTGGCGAGCTACGAAGGCGTCACGCTGTTCAAGCCGCAGGGCAAGGGCTTGGCGACGACACGCACCTGGCAGAAGATTGCGCTGGCGAGCGGGGAGCAGAGTATGCCGCCCAAGCGAGGCAGCAGTGAGGTGGATCGCGGCTGGCTCAAGCCGAATGTGGGCAGTACCCGGCGACGACCGTTCCTGGCCACCATCGAACCCTGGCATGGAAACGAGGTCGTGGTCTACACACCACCCGCCGATGGCAAAGGGCTGTGGAAACGACAGGTCCTCGACACGACCCTGGAGGACGGACACGCCCTGGTCTGCGCGGATCTGGATGGCGACGGCCAGAGCGAGATCCTGGCGAGCTATCGCGGACGCGGCCACAATCTCTACTGCTACCGTTGCCTCAACGCCGACGGCACGCAGTGGGAACGCTCGACCATCGATGCAGGCGGCATGGGCGGGGCCGGCATCGTCGCCGCCGACCTGAACGGCGATGGCCGCATCGACCTGATCTGCAGCGGCTCCTCCACCACAAATGTCAAATGGTACGAAAACTTCGGCCCAGAGCCCGCTCCCAGGAAAGGGGAATAGTGTCTTGATTACAACTTCCTCGATGCGTACAACGCTCGCCCTGTTCGCCTGTTTAATGCTTTTGATGGGTACTCAGAGGGTGCGGGCGCAGTCTGAAGAGAGCAGTCTGTTGAAATTAGGACTGGACGAGTTAAAAGGCAAGAGTGCGGAAATACGCGCTGATGGAGCGCAGACACTGGGCGATCTGGGGCCGAAAGGAGCGACAGCAGTCCCGGCCTTGGTGAACGCGCTGAAGGACAGCGACGCCGAAGTGCGTCGCGCCGTTGCCGACGCGCTGGGCAAGATCGGCGCTCAACCGACTCTTGCCGTCCCGGCCCTGATGGAAGGCTTTACGGAGAAGGATCTCGACAACGTGGCGCACTGTTCGGCAGCAGTTGCGGCTTATGCAACGAAGAACCCGACAGGTCTTCTTCCTAAAATACGGGCGACTTTGAAAGACGCCTCCCGGCGATTCGGCGCATTGATGACACTGGCGCTTATGGGCAAGGCGGCTACACCTGCACAGGCAGATGTGCTGGCGCTCATGGACGATCCTACGGCGAAGGTACGTGTAGCATCTGCGGAAGCATTAGGAGCAATCGGGACTCCTGTGGAGACCAGCGTGCCTGCCCTGGTGAAAGCGCTGAAGGATCCCGATGCCGAAGTGCGAACGGCTGCTGCAGATGCCTTGAACGATATCGGAGCCGCGGCCTCCACCGCGTTTCCCGCTCTCGAGACGGCGCTAAGAGATACGGATATGGACGTGCGTCTCAATGCTGCGCTTGCCATCGCAAAGATGCCTGGTAAGGCGGCGGTTGCCGTTCCCGGCCTCGCCGAGGCTCTCAAGAATGACGATCAGCACGTGCGCGCCAATGTCGAGGATGTGCTGGGACAGATCGGCGCTCCGGCAGCGCCTGCGGTGCCTGCGCTGATCCCTGCGATCAAAGATGTCTTTCCTTCCGTCGCCCGGAAAGCTGAGGTAAACATCAGACGCATCGCGGAAGCACTGGTCGTTCAGAAGAAGACGCTGAGCGTGGAGGCGCTTCAGAAAACCATTGCAGACCTGGAGACAGCGCTGCATGCCATCGCGGCATCTCCTCGCAAAACCGAGGAGTATCGGAAGGCCCAGCAAGAGAGTGAGGCTGGGATCTCAGAGGCGCAGTTCCAGTTGAGAGAAGAACTCAAGAGCCGATCACCTCACGATGCCGCCGTGGCGGAGAAGGCGACACCCACCAGACACGATCTCGCGGAAGCCCGCCGATTGATTCATCAGGCGGAGCAGAGCGCCGCGATGATCTCCGAAAAGGAGCAGCGCGTACAGGGGTTGGAGGATGTCGCTCTGAGCAAAGCGCAGGCGGGCGATTATGAAGGCGCGCGCCTCATTGCCCGCGCTTTAGGCACGGCCGAGTCCAAGGCGAAGATCCTTCAAAGTATGGCTGTCCAACAGGCGACGACTGCGGATGGCGATTATAGCGAAATCGTCAAGACGATCGGCGGCATCGCTTCTGCCGACGGCAAGATTGAGGCATATGCCGCTGTCGTGGATACCCTGATAGATCTTAAAAGGCAGAGGGACGCAACCTCTCTTATCGCCCGTGCTCTCGATGTCGCTCTCCCCGAAGATGGCACAGGGGTAAAGGATCTGCTGTTACTTGGTCGGGCGCTTGCCAGAGCAGGAGAAACAGGCGGAACCTCTGCCATGGCGTCGGCGATAAAGCCGGGAGATCCGAAGATGGACGAAGTCAGGGCTACCCTCTTTACCGTTGCAAAGGTATATAACCATGATCTGACAGGAGCCAGGGCGAAATTCGTCGGAGTCCATTTCGGTCCGCTGCAGATCATAGCGCTGGAAGCGATTATGGAGACGCAGCTTAAATCAGGAGATAAGTCCGGAGCGGCAGCCACCTGCAAGCAGATCATCGGAATCGCACAGGCGGCGCCTAATTCTCCCGTTGGAGAGATCGTGAGCCTCGCGCGCCTTCAGTACAATAACGGGGATTCGTCCGGAGCACGAACGACGATTCAGACCGCGCTGGATGCCGCACTCAAGAAATCGGATGAGCCGGCGCGTGGAGAGATTGCGGTTGGTCAGGCGGAGATAGGCGATATAGACGGCGCTCTACAGGCGATGATGCAGATCAAAAAGCCGAGTGACCAGGCTTCCGTGCGCAAAGCCATCGCCTGTGCCAGAGCCAAATCCGGAGATGTGGCCGGCGCATTGGCGCTTGCTGCCGCCGACACCGATGCCTATACCAAGACTGAGGTTCTGGTTGGAACCGCGGAGGGCATTCTGGCGAGCCTACAACCTACCTCCAAACCATAGCACGCCATGTACCCTCCAGGAAACTCCTAATAAAGAAGCGCTCTTTCCCAATCATGGAAGGAGCGCTTCTTAACCGGCAGATCAGGAGCTTTTACCTAGAAGGTGCCGTAGAAGGCGGTGTTCTGGTCGTTTTTGGTCCAGGTGACGCCGAGGGCGTTGTCCTGGATGCCGCTCTCTTTGGTGTAGCCGACTTTGCGGTCTTTGATCTCGATCAGGGGCTTGTACCAGACCATATTGGGCTGTTTGCAGCACTCATGGTTCGGCATGGCTTCGACGGAGAGCCGCGTGACCCCTTTGGCCTCGACCTTATAGTTCTCACCGGTGCGCGCGAAGGAGATGGGCGCACGCTTGACCGCGACGACGGTACCGAAAGACTTGCCGTAGCGCGCCTTCAGCGCCTCGGAGAGCGCGTCGAACTGCGCGGGTGTGGCTTTCGCATCGATGTAGAGCGTGGCGCGGCGGGCGGCGGTTTCGTCCTGGAGATTGGCGTCGCTGACGATGGAGGCCAGGGCGGAGAGGCCGGAGAGCGAGGTGCCCTTCCAGGCGCCCTCGCGGATATGCCAGGCCATCTCGGCCTCACGGCCGGTCGTGGTCAACTCGCCATTGTAGTGGCAGGCGCCGGCGAAGACGCTGGCGGTGCGGGCTTCCAGATAGTCGCCGGTCAGCGTTCCCTTGTCCGCCTTGCCGGGCGTTTGCGCATTGACGGCCGTAACGGAGAGCGTCAGGGCCAGGGTGAGCAGCAGGTTTCGCATAGGTTCACGCTCCTTCTTCGAAGAGAGATTGGTAGCAGCCGCGACTGGCGTTGCAGTCTTCCGGGCGTACCAGTTCGCCGTCCGGGCCGAACGCCTGAACGGTTTTGCGGCACCAGCAGTGATTGCTGGCATCGCGGATATGATGGATCTCCGTCGGCATCTCCTCCAGGAAGAAGTATTTCTTGCTGCGGAGTTCGCGACAGAATGGGCTGTTGATAATGGGTACGGCGGGCGTTTCCGTCGCCACCGCGGTGTTCTTCTCTTGTTCCACTGACATTATTATCCCTCCAATTGCGGGCGTTTGCAAGTCTGGTTTTGCGCGGTCAGGCGATGGCCTGATGAATCGCGCGGCGAACCAGCGTTTTGGTGAGCGGGACTTTGTAGGCATTGTGGCCGAGCGGCGTCGCATCGGCCAGCGCGATGTCGGCGACTGCGTGGAGCACCTCCGGGGTCGGCGTCTTGCCTTTGAGCGCGGCTTCCGCTTTCGGGACGCGCCAGGGCATCGGCGCGACGCCGCCCAGCACGATGCGACACTCTACCACTTTGCCGCCTGAAGTCTGCAGCGCAACGGCCGCCGCGGCCATCGCCCAGTCCATGGAGGTCTTCTCCCGGAACTTGAGATAGACGCTGTGGGCCGCCATCGCGGAGGCCGGAACGGTGATGCCGGTGACGATCTCGTCCGGCTTGAGAATGTTCTCATGGCGCACATTGACGCGCGGCAGGATAAAGAACTTCTCGATCGGCACCGTGCGCGAACCCCTGGGGCCATAGATCGTGACGGTCGCGCCGAGCGCGGTCAGCGCCGTGGCCGTATCGGACGGATGCACGATAAAGGAAGGGCCGCCACCCAGAATGGCGTTGTACTTGTTCTCTCCGGCGATCGCATAGCAGCGGTCGCCGCCCTTTTTGAGGCACTGGATGTTCTCGTTGCGGTAGTACCAGCAGCGCGGGCGCTGGCAGAGGTTGCCGCCCATCGTGCCGACGTGTCGGATCTGGGGAGAGGCGACGCTGCCCGCCGCCTGCGCCAGCGCCGGAAAGTGCTGGAGAACGGCCTTGCTCTCCGCCACCTCCGCCACGGTCACTAGCGCGCCGATCTGCAGGCCGGTGCGGGGATCGTAGGTCAGTCTGTTGAGGCCGGGGATGTGCTTCAGGTTGACGACGGCCTCCGGCTCGACGATGCGCGCCTTCATCTCGGTCAGAAGATCCTGCCCGCCCGCCAGCAGGCGCAGACGCCGGTTGTTGGCATCCTTCGCGTCCAGCAGGGCGATCGCCTGAGGCAGAGTCTTCGGGTTGTGCAGGTCAAACGAGTTCATGGTCATGGGGAGGACTCCTTTCAGGCTCTCTTCTGTTTCGACAGTCCGTCGAGGATCTTGTCCGGGGTGATGGGCATCGAGGTGATCCGCACGCCGCAGGCGTTGTAGACCGCGTTGGCGATGGCGGCGATGCCGGGGATCGCGGCAGGCTCCGCCATGCCAATGACCACGTTGCGGGTGTCGCCGTCATCGATGATCGAGACCATCTCCGGGATCTCCAAACAGCCGGGGATCTTGTACTCGTCCATGGCGGTGTTGAGCATGTTGCCGGTCGGCTCATCGACCCAGTGCTGTTCCAGCAGGGCGTAGCCAATGCTCTGGATCATGCCGCCGTTAAGCTGACTCTGGATGCCGCGCCGGTTGAGCGGCAGGCCGCAGTCCTGCACGCCGACCATCTTGACGACGCGCACATGCCCGGTATCCAGATCCACCTCGACATCGGCGAACTGAACCCCGTGCACCCCGCCGCCCGAAAGGCCCTGTTTCCACTCCCCGCGCGCCGTAATTCCGGCCATGCCGAGCGTCGCGCACGCCTGCTTCCAGGTGAGCGCCTTTTCCGGAGCCGTGGAGGCGTAGATTTTGCCGTCGTGCGCGATCAGATCTTCCGACTTGCCGCCCAGCATGGGCGCAACTTTCGCGAAGAACTGGAGGCGGGCGTTATACGCCGCGTCCTTGACCGCCGGCGCGAGCGACGCCGTCGTGGTGCTTCCGCCCGAAGCGACGGAGTTGCCGTAGGTGCTGTGGCCGATACGGGTCTCGACCGCGCTGACCGGCAGGCCGAACTCTTCCGCCACGATCGCGCCGGTGTAGGTGCGGGAGCCGGTGCCGAGGTCCTGCGTGCCGACTTGGACGGCGATCGCGCCATCTTGCTGGATGAAGACATCGACCTGACACGAGGGGCCGCCGCCTCCGCCCCAGGTGGCGCAGCCGCAGCCCACGCCGCGTTTGAGCGATTTGTAGGGGCCGTATGCCTCTCCGCCGCCCGGCACCTTCGGCCGCTTGTCCCAGCCGATCTCCTGCGCACCGCGATCCAACTGGCGATGATAGGCCATATCGTTGGTGTTCTTCTTGCGGAACTCGATGGGATCCATGCCGATCTTGGTGGCCAGGTCGTCCATGATCGCTTCCATCGCCAGCGAGGGCTGTGGATGTCCGGGGCCGCGCATGGCGCGCGAAGCGTCCTGATTCGTGTGGATGGCATCGACTTCGCGGTAGACCTGATCGACGTGGTAGATATAGGGGAGGCCCGCGAGGCCGCCTTCGGACAGGCCGCCCAACTGGTGCTGCTCGGCGATCAGGGCGACCAGTTTGCCGTCCTTCGTCGCGCCGGCTTTAACCTTCTGCCATGAGCCGTTGCGATTGCCCGAGGCGAGAAATTCCTGGGGCCGGGTGAGCATCACTTTGACCGGAGCCTTCGCCTTTTTGCTCAACTGGCAGGCGATGTCGCCCGGCAGATCGATGCCGAACTTGCTGCCGAAGCCGCCGCCCATGTACTCCACGATCGCGGTCACCTTGTTCTGCTTCAGTCCCAGGGCATTTGCAGCATCGCCGGGGATGGTGAAGGTGCCCTGCGTGGAGGCGTAGACCGTGGCGGAATCGCCGCCGTCGTAGTCTACCGCGATCCCGTGAGTCTCCAGGCAGGTGTGGTGCTGCATAGTGGTGTGAAACTCATACTCGACCACCGCCTCGCACTTCAGCAGCGCCGCTTCCACCGTCTCGCGATTGCCCCGCTTCTCGCCGGGGCGGACGTTGCCGTTCTCTCTCGCATAGACCTTCGGCGCGCCCGCTTTCGTCGCCTGCTGATAGCTCACGACATGATCGAGTTTCTTATAGGTGACTTTGATGGCGCGCAGCGCATCGCCCGCGATCTCAGGGGAGGTCGCGGCGACAGCGGCGACCGGATCGCCCTCATAGCGCAGCGTCTTCGTCCCATAACTGATGACCGCTTTGACGCCGGGGATCTTCTCCGCCGCGCTGGTATCGATACTGGTGACCTCAGCGCTGGCATGCGGCGACATCAGGATGCTGCCGAACAGCATTCCGGCCGGCCGCATATCGTGCGTGTACTTCGCGTGACCGGTCACCTTCGCAGCGCCATCTACACGCCGGATGTCGTGGTTGAGCAGCGTGTGGCCGTCGCGGGGCCCCCACGTCGGCCCCTCCGTATCGTCCACCTCGATCTCCACGATGGTATCGATGCCGTTGACGACCTTGGGGACCTTGATCTTCTTCTTTTTCGGGGGATTCTGGTTCTGTGGCTCGGCCATGGTTACGCTCCTCCGCGCATCTTTTGCGCTGCTTCGGCCACCGCTTCAAAAATATGCGGGTAGGTGCCGCATCGGCACAGGTTGCCGGCGCAGCCCTTCTGGATCTCTTCATGGGTCGGGTTGGGATTGGACTTCAGGAGTGCCGTCGCGGACATCACAAAGCCGGGTGTACAGAAGCCGCACATCATCGCATCCCGATGCACGAACGCCTCCTGTACCGCGCTGAGTTCGCCGTTCGGCCCTGTCAGCCCTTCGACGGTCGTGATCTTCTTCCCGATCGTATCGACCGCCAACTGCATACAGCCCAGCACGCTTCTGCCGTCCAGATGCACCGTGCATCCGCCGCACGCGCCCTGGTCGCAGATAAGTTTCGGCCCGGTGACCGGCGGGTCGGCATGATTCCGCAACGCGTTGAGCAGCGTGGTGCGCGGCTCGACCTCCATCGTCATCGCCTGCCCATTGACCTGGAGCGTGACCGGCTGCAGACCCTGCTTCAAGGTGGTCCCGGCAGGCGGCTGCGCCAGGGGCTTCGGCTCGGCGTCCGCCTCCTCCGTCCCCAACAGATCCGTGACCAGCGCCGACCCTGCACCCACCGCCCCGACGCCCCTTAAAAATTGGCGACGGCTCAGACCGCTCGCACGCTCTTCCTCAGTCTCTTGTCTCTTCGGCATGGAGAGATTCCCTCCTTCGATGTTTACTATGATGGCGTCCCCGTGAGAGATGCTTGACCACTCTTATACGCGCCCTGGATAACTACATCCGCAAGCGGAACAGGTTTTGCATCGGAGTTTCCCTTTTTCCGTGGTCATGGTGTAGACCGAAGCTCGCAAAGGTCTATTCCCAGGCGAAACTTCTGCGATTTCCTACGTGAAGCAGTCCGAGAAGATATTCGATTAGAATACCCTATCGGTTCTTGGAACCCCAATGCTTTGAACAGGACCGCTACCTGACCATTAGAGCAGGTAATCTCGTATGAATCTAAAAGGAAGCAGCGGTCACTTTACTTTGCAGGCGAAGGTGGGGTTGGCCATGCGGGAGGCGTAGAAGGTCTTGGTTTTCCAGTCCCAGCCGAAGTTGTCGAACCAGCCTGCAGCCCCCTGCTTCGAGGGCGTCCAGTTGGGACGGAAATTGGGACCGAACTCCGGAAAAGGCGCTACGAGTTTCCAGGTTTTGCCCGCGTCTTCCGTCTGCCAGATGCCTGCCTCCTTGTTCCTCCTGCCGACGACCGCGATCTCCTTTTCGTCCTTGCCGAAGAACGGCCCCCAGGCGGCTTCCAGCGGACTGCCCTGTCTCTCCCACGTTTCGCCACGGTCTTTGCTGATCAGAAGTCCTTCCGAGGTGAGCCAGTATCCGACCCCTTTGACGACACAGAGAACTCTGCCGGTCGGGGTGATGTCGGAGACTTTCGCCCATGTCACGCCGCCATCGACGCTGCGCAGAATGCCGTCCCCTTTGCTCGCCACATAGGCTTTGGAGTCGAAAATGCCGATGGCCGTGTAGTCTTTGCCGAGCAGTTGCCAGGATTTGCCGCCGTCGGTACTGCGATGCAGTTCCTGCCCCGACTCGTGATGGATGGCGAGAATATCCTTCGGCGTTTTCTGGCTCCAGTCCACCGCGCCGAAGTCCCAACCGCGCCCATGCTGCTGAAATGCGCTCCATGTCTTGCCGTTGTCGAGCGTGATCCCGCTCTGGCCATCCAGCATAAAGAACGCGATGCGCTTCCCTGCCGGATCGACGTTGAGCGCCGAGCCGGTCTCGCAACGCCCACCGATATTGCCGCCATCGATGCGGGTAAACGTCGTGTCCTGACGTCCGCGTCGCCACACGCCCTGATCCGGCACGATCATGTTCACGTCCCCGGTCGTACGGTCCACACAGACCCCCGCGGTAACGCCGGGATAACCGATCTTTTTGCCCGTGTCGGTGAGTTGTTTGATAACGTCATCGGAGACAGAGACCCAGGGGGAAGCGGTAGGTGGAGCCTGCTTTTCTTTACCTGTTGAAGTCTCCTGCGCCGGGCATACTCTGAGGGGGGCGAGTGCGAGCAGTGCCGCGAACCCAGCGCTCATTGCAGGAGCAAGTTTGTGTCTGGAAACGTGAGATCGGCGCGTGTGTAGAGACATCATGATCGCTGCTCCTGAATTCGGCATCGACACGTTGATTTGCGGGCGAAGCTCGCTTGTCAACGTCTGAGGAGAATGGGCTATCATTCGTCTCGTGCGCAGGTTTCTCCTGCCGGCAGGCTCCGGATTTTCCCACATTCGAGCGTGTTCAGCAAACTCCGTGTTCCCCTCCTGTCCCTCCTGTTAATCCTGTCCAGGGAAATGCATTTTAGACAGGATTAACAGGATTTTCAGGATTAAAGCAGAGGTCTCGAATTCACGAAACCTGCTCGAAGCAGGAAGTTGAAACGAATGTAGGGAAAGGAACAGAGATACGAGAAACGAAGCAGGGGAAAGAGAGGTGCACATAGATGTGGAAGCCAGGCGTTGTTGTGATCGCTGGAGGTTATTTGTGTAGCCTGCGCAGAGCAGGTGCAAAGGGATGAAGTGTTACTTTCTCGTCCTGTTGTTTTGCTCGGTTCTTGCCTGTACGATCGGCTGTTTTGCCCAACAGACAACCTCCGGAAATCGTGCTGCGGTTGGGAGCGGTTGGCCGGAGACGATCTGGGTGGAGGCGGAGACGCTGGGGCCGTTGCGGGGTTCCAACTTTTCTTTTCAACAGGAGGCGCAACAGACGCGCGGCAGTTGGTCGCTTTCGGGGCCGGGAGTGGCGGCGGAGTGGACGCAGGGCGGCGAGAGCGAGTTTATGTCGATTGCGGCGCGGGCCGATGAGGTGGCCGGGGTGCGGGTGGGACGTGACATCGAGGTTGCCGTGGCGGGACCGTATGTGTTGTGGGTGCGGTATGCCGACTATCGGGGCAAGCAGGAAGAGTTCGGAGTGCAGGTGCGTCAGGGCGGGAAGAGCAGCGAACATGTTTTTGGGCGAACGCCTGTTGTTGATGAATTGGATCCGATGAAGCTGTTCTGGGAGTGGGCTTTTGGCTGGGATAGCGCGACGGTGGCACTGGAAAAAGGTCCGGCGCGTCTGGAACTCCATACCACCGGCCCGACCGGAGCGCGCCGTCAGGTGGACTGTCTCTGCCTGACGATGGACCGATCGTATCGACCGACCGGACGACAGAAGCCGATGTTTGCGGCCTGGGGGCCTCTGCGCGCGATGCAGCAGGCGGGGATGCCCGATGTCGCGCCGCTTCATGTCAACGTTCCGGGCTTTGCCGTGCCGAAGACGTGGAACATCACGACGGGACCGCCCGCGTTTTTGTGGAATGTCAGAGATCCCTGGCTGAGCGGATTAAAGAAACCGCTCGCCGAGCGCATCGAAGCGCCTTATGGGGTCGATTCGGCGCTACTGAACGATTTTATGGCCGCATTTCATGGCAAAGAGCCGCCTCTCTATAGCCATCCGCTGAGTGGCCCGGCGCTCTATATTCCCGACTATCCCGCCGCCTTCACCACGGGCTCTCCGGTCATGGCCTGGCTGGATCGCCATCCCCAGAGCCGATTCGCCATTCTGCTCAACTACGGAGATCCGTCCTGGCCGGCGGGCGCGGATCGGGCCGCGGTCTATGCCAATTTCCGCCGGTACCAAGGGCGCTTTGTGGGCTTTGTCTCCGGGGAGGCGGTGATCCATGGGAAGGTCGATGACGCCGCCCTGGAAAAGCGCGTCCGTGCCGCTACCTCACGCGCCGAGGTGCTGGCCGCCTTGCGTGACGTCTACTCCAGCGCTGTCGTGAAGAAGTTCTCCGACTACTACAGAATGCCGATCGATGCGCGGGATGCCTGGGGACCGGTGATCTCCTGCCTTTCGGCCAATATGGAGGCGTATGCCCACGCATTGGGCGCCTGGGGAGAGCGGCGTCTCGGACATGAGGGCACCGGCAATAGCCCGACCCTCGCCCGGCGTCTGGCGTTTCTGCGGGGCGCTTCCCGGCAGTTCGGAACGCAGTTGGTGGACTACCAGTCCGCCAACCTGGGAGACGCGTCGATGACGCTGGCGCGTGCCGATCTCTTCTATCCGGCCTCATCCCGCTATATCCTGGATAATCAGTACGACGCCTGGAGCGGCGCCGGAATCAACTGGGTGCTCAAAGACTATCTGCTCTACCATCTGGCCGGAGCCGACGCCTTCTATCATGAAGAGGGGCATGACCTCTTCTGGAAACCCGGCGGCGGAGCGGCGGGCGACAGCTTTCCTGTGCAGCTCTCTCCCCGCGGTCGGGTGACGGAGCCGATCTTGCAGTTGGCGCAGACGCATCCGCGCGGGACTCAGTTCACCCCGATCGCCTTTCTCCTCGATGAAGCGCACGGCTGGTCGCAGGAGCGCTTCACTCCCGGCTCGTTCGGCCTGGATCCGCAGTGGAACCCGGCGGTCCTAACCCCGGGGAGGCATGAAGCGGGCATTCGCGGCTGGTTCGATATCGCCTACTATCCCGCTCCTGAGACGCAAAACAGCCCTGCCGATGGCATCCGGCAAACCTATGTCAACGGTATTTTCGGCGACATCTTCGATGTGATCGTCACGGCTCCACAGCACAGTGCGATCGCCTCCACCTATCCGATTCTGATCGCGGCAGGGGAGGTATCGCTCTCCGACGAATGGGGTAAGGCGCTGCGAGCGCAGGTGCAGGCAGGCGGAATGCTGGTGGTCTGCGCCGATCAGTTCCAGGGGCCGGGAGTCAAAGAGCTGGATCTCCCCGCTATGGGAGCACTGCACGAAGCCTCCGGATTTACCTGGACCTTCGGCAGCGCCCTGGTTCCCTCCAACACTTTCCGCTATCGCGCGCTGACCGTCGGCAACCGCGATCGGGTGCTGGCGACCGTCTCCGATGGCGCGCCGCTATGCGTGGCACGGTCCATGGGGAAGGGGCAGATCATCGTCGTGGGCGCGCCGCTGGGACTGGGGATCGACACGCGCCCCATCCCGTTGTTGGGGCTGCTGCTGCGGCATTTGACGCAGGGACTGATGCCGGTGCAGGTGAGCGGAGATGTGGAGTGGACCGCCAATCGGCTCGAAGACGGCGGCTGGCTGATCGCTCTGCTCAACAATCGCGGCGTGATCAAACCGCAGCACGGTATTCTGCCCGTAGATCACGCAGAAGCGCAAAGAGTGACCCTGCATTCGGCCTTCCGCGTAGACAAGAGTAAGGAGTGGATGACGGAAGAGGGGCTGTCGTGGACCCTCAACGGTTCCGGAGCGACGCTGACACTGACCGTTCCGGCGGGAGGCGTGCGTCTCGTGGAGATCCATTCAAAGTGATAAGAAATGATGCGAAGGAGCAAACCTATGCTGCGTACACCTTTCACTCTTCTGACCTGTCTGGCTGCCGCGTTTTCACTGGCCGTCGCCCACCCACAGGCCGCGCCTACCAGCGCATCGAAAGCGCCCTTTCGCTATGTGAAGGCGAAGGCGTTCCATATTCCGCCGGAAACGACCACCGAGGAGTCCGGCTACTTCTCGCTCTGCGAGGGGCATAACGGCAAGATCTATATCGGCGCGGCGGCGTATGGGAGGAATGCCTATCTGGTCGAGTTCGACCCGATCACCGAGAAGATGCGCGTCGTCCTCGATGTGCACAAACTCGTCGGGCTGCCGCTGACGCCTACCGGCTACGCCGCGCAGTCCAAGATTCACACGCGTAATTTTGTCGGTCCTTCCGGCAAGATCTATGTCGGGTCCAAGCAGGGCTATCCCACGGAGGCGGAGAAAGCGGCGCTTCAGCGCGGCGAAAAGATTCCTACCTATCGCGGCGGGTATGTGATGGTCTACGATCCCGCGACGGACACCACCGAGAATCTGGGGATGCCCATGCCTCTGGACGATGCCCAGATCGCCGCCGGAAAGAAGGAAGGGCAGGGAGTGATCGATGTCACCGCCGATGAGGCGCATGGACTGATCTATGTCATCACCTGCGAAGAGCAACACTGGATGCTCTACGATCGGAAGACCCGGGTGTATCGCGATCTGGGGCCGATCCTGCGTGACCAACCCAATACGATCATCGATGCGAAAGGGCGCGGTACCGCGATCACGGCGGAGTTCAAAATCGCGCGTTACGACCCGGCGACACAGAAAGTGAGCGTAGACCCTCTGCTGGTGGAGGGCAAGCCGTTTGGGGAGTATATCGGAGCCGGGCGTGTCCATCCAGACTGCAGGATCACGCGCGACGGCAAGACCGCCTATCTGCAACTGCTGAACGACCTCCGACTGTTTCGGGTGGATCTGACCGGCGCGGCAGGGCAGCCTGTGATCGCCACAAACCTGGGCAACCGTATCGAAGGGGAGGCGCCGGATTCACGAGGCTCTCTCAGCATCGCTCCCGATGGCCGGGTCTACTCTTCGGTGCGTATCGACAACAAGACCGGCTTTGGAACCGGGTATCTGCATCATCTGGTGCGCTACACGCCGAAAACCGGCGCGATCAACGACCTGGGGGTATACGCTGTCCAGAACCCGGACTTCTTCGATTTCAAGGGAGTTCAGGCCAAGAATCCGGATGGCAGCCTTCGCCCCCGGCATGGCTTCCACACGCTGCCGGACGGCACCCTGACGCCGCTGCATGTCATCATGGCCACCATCGTCGCCCATGACGGAACCATCTACGCCACCACGATCTATCCGTTCACGCTGCTGAAGATAGGTAAAATCCGATGAAGCCCTCCACACGCCGTCAGTTTCTAGGTCAAGTAGGTGCGCTCTCCCTCGCGAACACCGCTTCGGCGCAAGCGCAGGAGAGGCAGGGGGAGCCGAAGCGTGTCGCTGCGGTCGTCACGCACTACACCCACAACTCCCATGCGGATGTCATCGTCAGCAGGTTGCTGCAGGGTGTTAACCTCGACTTTCAAGCGCCACGCCCGAGCCTCAAACTGGTCGGCCTCTATACCGATCAGGTTCCTGCCGCCGATATGAGCCGCAAACTCGCTCGCGAGTTTGGCTTTCCGATCTTTCCCACCATTGCGGAGACGCTCACGCTCGGGGGGAAAGAGTTGGCGGTAGATGGCGTGCTGCTCATCGGGGAGCACGGCGACTATCCGCTCTCCGATACCGGTCAGATCATGTATCCGCGGCGTCGGTTCTTCGAGGAGACGGCAGAGGTTTTCCGGCGGGTGGGCAGATCCGTGCCCGTCTTCAGCGATAAGTTTCTCTCCTGGAGATGGGAGGATGCCCGCTGGATGGTCGATACCGCCCGCCAACTCAAGATCCCGTTTATGGCAGGCTCCTCGATTCCCGGCACCTGGCGGCATCCGCCACTGGAGATGCGGCCCGGCGCGCACGCGAAGGAGGCGGTGGAACTCAGCTTCGGCGGGCTGGAAGCGTACGGTTATCACGGGTTGGAAGCGATGCAGTCGATCGTAGAGCATCGACACGGCGGCGAAACCGGGGTGAAAGCCGTGCAGTTCGTGCTTGGAGACGCCGTCTGGGATGCAGCCGCGCAGGGGCGTTTCGACATGCGTGTCTTCGAGTCAGCGGCAAAAGCCCGCCAGGCCACAGGACGCTTCACCGGAAACCTGAAAGACGCCATGAAGCCCGCCGCCTTCTTCATCGAGTATCGCGACGGCTTCAAAGCGGTCCTCCTACACGACACCGGCTCCGCCAACAGCGAATGGGTCACCGCCTGGCGCGAGGAGGGACGCAAGCAGCCCCTCGCGACCTCCCACTACACCCAGGAAGCGCGCCCCTTCGGACACTTCTCCTTCTTACTCCAGGGCGTCGAACGGATGATCTTCACCGGCAAACCGACCTGGCCTGTCGAACGCACTCTCCTCGTGACCGGCATCCTGGACGCCATCTTCCAGTCGCGCCAACAGGGCGGAGCACGCCTCGAAACGCCGCAACTGGACATCCCGTACAAGCCGTCCCCCTCCTGGAAGGAACCCCCTCCCCCAATCCCGAACAGACCGATCGATGGACAATAAATAGGGCCGCGTTTTGTAAAGGAGCTCGGTATGATGGGACGAGAAGCTAATGTGATGGTCATTGCCTGTTTGACAGTGTTGACATGGGGGGCAGTTTTGCCTGCGGCGTCGGGGCAGGATGCGTCTCCGAAAAAGCATGACAATGCCGAAGCCCGGATGTTGATCGCTTCGGCGGAGCAGGCGGCTGCCAAAATTACAGAGAAGAAAAAGAAGGTAGATGCTCTGGAGGATGTGGCGAAGCCAAAGGCGGACGCAGGCGATTATGAAGGCGCTCGTCTTATAGCGCGGGCATTAGGAACCGACGAATCGAAGTCTAAGATTCTGAGAGAGATGGCTCTCCAACAGATGCTCGGGGGGGATGTCACTACAGGAGTCCAAACCATCACAGGGATTGCCGCCGCAGACGACAAGATGCTCGCCTATGGGGAGGTCATCGATGAACTGATCGAGGAGAATAAGAGCGATGCTGCGTTGGAAGCCCTCGGGCATGCGATCGACGTAAAACTCCCCGATGACACGAGAGCGATTCTCCCTCTTCTTTTGCTGGGGCGTGCGCTTGCCAAGATAGGAAAGCCCGAGGGCGCTTCCAAATTGGCTTCTTATATCAATGAGAAGGGCGCTCCCTGGGACGACATAAAAGCGACGATTCTGGCAATGGCAAAGGCATATAACCATAACCTGGCAGGCGCCAGGGTGAAGTATGCGGAGATTCACATTCCCATCTTCAAGGGATTGGCTCTAGAGACATTCGCGGATGCACAGCGTAAGTCAGGCGACAAAAAGGGAGCTACGGCAACTTACAAACAGTGGGCCGATTTGATACAGAAGGCTCTTCCGTCAAAAACGAGAGAACTGTTAGACGTCGCGGAAGCCCAGCATAAAAATGGCGATGCTGCGGAGGTCCAGGCAACGCTGGACTTGGCGCTCGCCGCCGCCCATAAAGAAGAGGATGAGGAACTGATCAATCTGATTGCGGCCAAGCAGGCGCATACAGGAGATATCGAGGGCGCTCTTAAAACGCTGGCAACACTCAAAAAGACCGCCAGCCAGGCGATAGGAAAGAAGTCGATCGCTTACACAAAAGCAAAGACGGGAGACGTCCCCGGCGCGCTCGCCACAGCGCCTGCCGACACCGATGCCTATACACAGGTAGAGGTTCTGGTGGGCACAGCAAACGGAATTCTGGACAGTCTCAAACTTGCCGCTAAGCCTTGATCGGAATCCGGAAAGGTTTGAACCATATCGCCGCTGTTTTAGGAAGGGGATGCAAAAATGAGGAGCCGGAAGCGAGAGGCCATTTCAGCGGTGTTGTGGCTATGGGCGGCGTTGCTGGGATCGGCGTCGCCATGTCAGGCGCAGCCGCAACCGGTGCGTGCGGCGCATGGGATGGTGGCCTCGGCGGAGAGTCGAGCGAGCGAGGTTGGGGTGGCGATCTTGAAGAAGGGCGGCAATGCCGTGGATGCGGCGGTGGCGGTGGGGATGGCGCTCGCGGTTACGTATCCTGTCGCGGGGAACCTGGGCGGCGGAGGCTTTATGCTGATTCGCATGGCTTCGGGAGAAGCCGTCGCGATCGACTACCGGGAGGTCGCCCCGCAGCTCGCGTCGCGTAACATGTATCTGGATGCGCAGGGCAATGCGATTCCCGAGGCGTCTCTGGTGGGAAGCCGCGCGGCAGGCGTACCGGGAACCGTGGCCGGCCTGGCGCTGGCGCAGCAGAAGTATGGCAAACTCTCGTGGCGTGAGGTGCTCGAACCGGCGCGACTGCTGGCCGCAAACGGTTTCCCACTCTCCTATGCCCAGGCCACCAGCCTGCGCACCGATACGCTGCTCTCGAAATTTCCGGAGAGCCGTCGGATCTTTCAGAAGGACGGGCACTTCTATATACCCGGCGATCTCTTCAAGCAGCCGGAACTGGCGGCGACTCTGCTCCGGCTCCAGACCCGAGGGCCGCGCGAATTTTATGAAGGTGAGACAGCGAAGCAGCTCGTGGCGGAGATGCAGCGAAGCGAGGGGTTGATCTCGCTGGAAGACTTGAAACGGTACAAGCCGATGCAGCGGACGCCGCTGGTTGGCTCCTACCGTGGCCTGGATATTATCACGATGCCGCCTCCCAGTTCCGGAGGCATCGCCCTGATCGAGATGCTGAATGTGCTGGAGCGCTTCCCCCTGCGCACGATGGGTTACAACGGCTCAAAGACCGACCACCTCCTGATCGAGACGATGAAGCGCGCCTTCGCAGATCGGGCCGTGCATCTGGGCGATCCTGACTCCGTGAAGGTGCCGGTCGCCGGTCTGACCTCGAAGAAGTACGCCGCGCACCTCGCGGAGGGCATCGATCTGCATCGCGCAACGCCGAGCACGGAGATCCATGCCGCCACTCCGGCGCAGCTTGAGTCGGAGCAGACGACCCACTACTCCATCGTCGATTCGCAGGGCAACGCCGTGACGAACACCTATACCCTCAACGGCGCTTACGGCTGCGGCCTCACCGTGCGGGGTGCAGGCTTCCTGCTCAACAACGAGATGGACGACTTTGCCGCAAAGCCCGGCTCCGCCAACGGCTACGGGCTGGTGCAGGGGGAGGCGAACGCCATCGCGCCCGGTAAGCGCCCCCTCTCCTCCATGACGCCCACCATCGTCCTGAAGAACGGGAAACTCTACATGGTGATCGGCAGCCCCGGCGGCCCGACGATCATCACAACCGTGCTCCAGGTGATCCTGAACGTCGTCGATTTCGACATGAACCTGCGCGAAGCGATCGCCGCCCATCGTATTCACCATCAGTGGCTCCCGGACGTCGTGAAACACGAAGCCTACCGTTTCCCGCCCGATGTCCGCGACGCCCTGTTAGGGCTGGGGCATAAGCTGGGCGACACCTCTTCCCGCGGAACCTACTGGGGAGACGCCGAAGGCATTATGTTCGATCCCAAGACCGGCCTCTATCTGGGCGCCTCCGATCCCCGCTCCAACGACAGCAGCGCGAGGGGTTATTGACATGGCGACGCCTCCGCAACTAATGTCGGCTGGGAGGAGAAAGGCGGCAACTTTCGAGAAGCAGATCGGCGGTATTTGGGTTATCCTAATACCAGGTGGCGGTGAGGCTAAGCGCCGCCTCCACAAATGTACGTTCCGTTCGAGAACGTGAGATTAGAGAACCCTCCCTGGGGCCGGAAACGGCCCCAAATTTTTGTTGTGACGTTTTGCGGTTCATGCATACATCATAGTGAACCGCAACCCCGTAATTGCGCTCTTATACGGTACGCCGTCAGGCGAAACCGGCGCTGCGAATCCTGTGTGTTGTTCTGAACGATTACTGTCCTGGAGGTGTGGAGTTGACCCTGCAACGAAGAGAGAAGCGTGCGCGGATTGGGATGCTGACACTGTGTCCGGTATTACTCCTGCTGGGGATGGCGGTGGTTCGAGGGCACGGGGGACAGGCGCAGGCAGGGCAGTCGTCGCCTCCCGGTGCGCCGGAAGCGCTGGCGCTGGTTCAGAAGGGCGATGCGGCAGGGGCGGTGAAGATCATGGAGGCGGCGGTCGTCCGGCAGCCGAAGAGCGCGCGGGTGTGGCGCGTGCTGGGCTATGTCGCGCTGAAGGCGAAAAACTTCGATCGCGCGCTCTCGGCCTACGGTACGGCGTTGGAGATCGAACCTGAATTTCCGGCGGCGCTCTATAATAGCGGCGTCGCCTACGCGCTCAAACAGGACAAGGAGCAGGCTTTTCACTGGCTGGAGGCGGCGCGTGCGACACAGAAGATCGATATGACCCAGATCCAGGTCGATCCCGATCTGGTCAGTCTGAAAAAGGATCCGCGCTTTACGGCCTTGCTTCCGAAGCCGGAGATGTATGCGCATCCTTTCGTTGAGAAGGTAAAGGTGATCCGGGAGTGGGACGGCGAGGCGATGAACGATCAGTTCGGATGGATCGCACGCAGTATGGCCGATGTGGATGGCGACCGTATTAACGATGTGGTCACCTCTGCGCCGACCAAAGAGATTGGCGGTGCGAACGCCGGGCGCGTCTATCTGTACTCCACACGCACCGGCAAACTGCTCTGGAAGGTGGATGGGCAGCCCGGGGATCAACTCGGATCGGGAGTCGAATGCGCCGGGGATACCAACCACGACGGCGTGCCGGACGTCATCGCGGGCGCGCCGGGGGGCGGCAAAACCTATGTCTACTCCGGGAAGGACGGCCATCCTCTGCTGACTCTGAAAGCCGAGGACCGCCAGGATGTATTTGGCACGCATGTCGCGGGTGTCGGGGACATCGACCACGATGGATACGCGGATGTGATGGTGGGCGCACCGGGCAACAACGCGGGAGGAGCGAAGGCGGGCCGCGCCTACGTCTACTCCGGCAAAGACGGCCATCTGTTGCTGACCCTGACGGGCGAGCACGCCGGGGACGGTTTTGGAAGCACCGTGGCAGGCGCTTCCGACCGAAAGCATCGCTTCCTGATCGTCGGCGCGCCGGGAGCCGGCCCGAAGCAGGCAGGCCGAACCTATGTCTACAATGCGCTCTCGCAGAAGCCCCAGTTCGTCATCGAGGCCGATGAGACCGGCAGTGCGCTGGGAAATATGTTCGTTTCGGTGGCGGGAGATCTCGACGGCGACGGCGTTCCGGATATCTACGCCTCCGACTTCGGCAACGCGGCGAAGGGGCCCGCAACCGGGCGCATCTACCTTCGTTCCGGCAAAGACGGCCACCCCCTCCTGACGCTGACCGGAGAGACGGCCGGCGAAGGCTTCGGCATCGGCAGGGCGGATGCGGGCGACGTCGATCACGACGGTCATGCCGACTTGATCGTCGGCGCGTGGCAGTATGCAGGCGCGGCGGTCTCCGGCGGCCGCGCCACCCTCTACTCCGGTAAGGATGGCCACGTCTTAAACACCTTCACCTGCCGCGTTCCCGGCGACACCTTCGGCTTCGACGCCGTAGGCATCGGTGATGTCGATGGCGACGGCGTCACCGACCTTCTCCTCACCTCCGCCTGGAGCGGCATCCACGGCTACCACTCCGGCCGCATGTTCATTATCTCCAGCGGCATCCCCGCCACAAAACGTTAACGAATCCTGAGAGGCGCTTAGAAAAGCCCCCGAACGACTCCGATGACCTTCCCCTGGATACAGAGCGCGTCCAGGGGAATGATATCAGAGAAGGCGGGATTGGCCGGGCGCAACCGCGCACCCTCTTCCCCGTGAACCAAGTATTTGACCGTGCTCTCTCCGTCCACCAGAGCCACCACAATATCTCCATGCTCCGCCGTTTCCTGAGGACGAATGTGGACGATGTCGCCATCGAGAATATGCGCTTCACACATGCTATCTCCGTTGATCCGCAAAAGAAAATCGCCGGAGCGTACTTTCTCACTCTGCGGCAGCGCATAGTGTCCTTCGATCTCTGCCTGCGAATCAAGCGGGATTCCTGCGGCAATACGGCCCAGTAGCGGCAGCATCACGATCGGAGCCATCAGGCCACCGGCTTCGAGCGTGAGGAAAGGAGCCTCTGAAGTGAGAAGGCTCTCGTCCGTCGGCAGAGGCTCGTAGCTCTCTTTCCAGGGAAACTCCCCGGTGAACACGTAACCTTCCAGACCGATCTGTTTTTGAAAGAGCGCTCCCTTGATTGCGGCCTGATTGGCCTGGCGGCAGAAGTAACCCTGGACGCTGAGTTGATCGCAGGCGTGGAGGACATACGCCTCCTGAAAGGCAGGCGGAACCGGAGCACCCCATTCCGGTTTGCCATGGTGGCTCAACAGCAGATGACACAGGACGTCCGCCAGACCGTCCGGACAGTCCGGAATATCGGACAGAATGTTGTAGATCTTCTGGGTGCCTAAAAACACATGCCCCAGCATTCCGCCGCTGCGTGTCGAGGCAAACCGCGGGCCGGAATAGTCGATCTCTTCCAGCTTGCCGATGTCGTGAAGCAGACCGGCGGTCACGAGAAGATCGCGGTCAAGGTCGGGCAGAGCCTGCGCCATCGCGTCGCAAAGACGGGCAACTTCGACGGAGTGCTCCAGCAGACCGCCGAGATATGGATGATGCATGCGTTGCGCGGCAGGCGCTTCGCGATAGCCCCGACGAAATCGAGGGTCGCGGAACAGGCGCGCCATCAACTCTCGCAGAGCAGGGTTGCGCAGCGAGCGAACCTGCGCTTTCATCTCCTTCCAGATCTCTTCGAGATCTAGCGGACAGGTGGGGAAGAAGTCCGCGCGGTCTTCGGGATCGTTCACAACGACGAAACTGGCGACCGAAACCTCCAATCCTTTGCCGAATCGATTTTTCTCTACCGTGCCGGTCACCTCGGCATACTGCGCAGACGCGATATCGTGCCAGGAGACGGACGGATGGCTTGGCCAGCAGATGGCCGACAGATCGCCGGTCCGATCACGCAGCGTAAAACGGTGCGGCGATTTCCCATTGCTGATCTGCGGATCGGCCACACAGAAACATGAGCAGACCTGATCTCCGCTCTTGAGTTCTGCAACAAACTGCTTCCTGGACATACAGAGATCCCTCCAGTCCTATGGCCCACGAAAACGTGGCTGGAATTTGTCGGATAATGGGCTATTATGCCAGGATCGCCTCTTTCTGTCCAGCCAAATAGGCGCTATAATCGACTATCCCAATGAGAGCGTCCCTACCACGCTCTGTAAAGACGCGAGAAGGAGGAGATATGGAACGGTTTCAGACAGCGGCGGAGATCGGTACGGATGGCGCGATGACACTGCCGGGGCGTTTTTACACCTCTCCCGAGATCTTTCAGTTGGAGCTGGAAAGCCTCTTCCTGCGGCAATGGATCTGCGTTGGGCGGGAAGCGGACCTCCCGGGGCCGGGCGGCTACTTCGTGCGGAACATCGGGACAGAGAGCGTCATCGTAGTGCTTGGCCGCGACTGGGTGATCCGTGCCTTTCATAACGTCTGTAGGCACCGGGGGACACGACTCTGTGAGGCGAATGAAGGCCTTTTCAAGAACGCGATCCGCTGTCCCTATCATGCCTGGGCGTATGGTCTGGATGGCCGCCTGCTGGCCGCGCCTTCGATGGAAAACGTGACTGGATTTGCAGCGGCAGACTATCCGCTCCATCCTGTGGCTCTCGCCCGTTGGGAAGGCTTCCTCTTTCTCTCATTGGCAGCGGAACCGGAGCCGTTTGAAACGGCGTATGCGCCGCTGCTGGGCAAATTTGCTCTCTATAACCTGCCTCACTTGCGGAGGATGACACGCATCAACTACGACGTGCGCGCCAACTGGAAACTGATGTTTGAGAACTACTCGGAGTGTTTCCACTGCCCGTCGGTGCACCCCGCCCTGGTGAAGCTCTCGCCTGCCGACAGCGGCGCGAACGATCTGGTCTCCGGTCCCTTTCTGGGCGGCTATATGGAGGTGAAGCCGGAGCGAGGCAGCATGACGCTCAGCGGCAATGCCTGCAGTATGCCGGTCGGGGATCTGCCGACGGAGGAGATGCACCGCGTCTACTACTACTCGCTCTTCCCCAATATGCTGCTCAGCCTGCATCCCGACTATGTGATGGTCCATACCCTCTGGCCGGAAGCGCCAGATCGCACGCGCATCGAGTGTGAATGGCTTTTCCATCCTGACTCCGCAAAACAGCCCGACTTCAATCCAGACGATGGCGTGCTCTTCTGGGACAAGACCAACCGGGAAGACTGGCATATCTGTGAATCGAGCCAACTCGGCGTCGCTTCACGCGCCTATACCGTTGGGCCATACTCGCCGCGTGAGAGTATCTCCGTCGCTTTCGACCGCGAATACCTGCGCGCCCTCGATCTTTCCGCCGACGAGTGAGTGGAAGGTCTCTACATGGCGCGGACGGTGTCGCGGTAGGGAGCGAAGGCAGGATGATCCCAGGGCCAGGCGCCGACACGGGCGGCCTCGCCGAGTTTGAGGCCGGTCAGTGTCTGTTTGCCTGCCAGGTAGGTGTAGAGAGAGGACTTGTGAGGGCGGGGCATCGGCTCGCCTGCGGCCTGGACCCCTTTGAGAAAGCCGTCCACACAGGGCATAATCGCATCGTCGGCGATGGTTTTGAGGCAGAGGTCTTCCAGCGTGCCGTTTTCCAACTGGTCGCTGTTGGAGGCGGAGTAGCCGGGGAAGATCATATAGGCGACGCGCAGAGGAGTTTGGGTGAAGGTGAAGGGTGTGAGAGGGGCAGGCAGGCCGGCGTTGGTCAACTGGGCGATCATGCTGGTCACGGCGCCGTTCGCATTGCGCTCGGCATCGCGGGCGACCACCAGCGTCTCCACGTCGTCGAAACCGGACAGCATCTGGAGCTGCCGCAGATAGAGCGGCAGATCCTGGTTCTGGACGCCTCCGAAATCGAGCACCTGGATGTCGGCGGCTCCCCACGCCTGATAGGCCCAGATGAGGAAGTTACAGGCATCCGCCCCTTCGGCGAGCAGCAGTTTGCGGGATCGGATCACGATAGGCTTGTCCCGCATCAGCGTACTTCCAGGTTGGAGGCAAGAGCGGCTTCCAACAGCGCGTAGTCGAAGCGTTTCGCCGTGACATTGCCAGCTCTTTTGTCGAGCCGAATGTAGCTGAAATCCTTTTCGCTCTCCCCCTCCAACCCCTGCACCGCGGCCTGAAGGCATTCATAACTGTGCGACGTGGCGATCACCTGGCAGTCGAGCACACGGGAGGCTTCGGCGATCGCCGCCCACACCTGCGCCATGACAGAGTGGTGAATCCCGTTCTCGATCTCATCGATCAGCAGGATACCGCCGGGCATCGTCGCCATATAGGTGATGATGGTCAGGAGGCGAAACATTCCGTCGCCCATATAGGAGATCGGGATCTTGCGGCGCAGGCCGACATCGCCGTAGACCATCGAGAGATTGCCGTTGGCGATCACGGTGAGCGATTTCAGGTCCGGCTCCATGATCCGCAAGAAATCGACGATCACATCCTGTCTGCCGACGATGTCCAGTTGCCCGAAGCGGGTCGCCAGTTCGTTCTGACTTTCGGGGATGCGGGTGCCGATGATGGCGACCAGGTGCGGCGAGAAGATATCGACGTTCTCCGCAGTGTACTGAAGGGTATTGCCACGCAGGGTGATATGGGACAACTGCTCCGGATAACCCTCCACCTTATAGTGAATATCCAGGGAGGCCGTCGTGCCGACCGGGGAGCCGGTCTGGATCTGCGGGGTGCCGCTGCCTGGAAGGAGCGGCTCGGCGGTGATGGTCTGCGGGCTGTAGCTCGGATTGAAACGCAGGGCCATCCTCTCCCGGCGACCGTTGATGACCGCGTGAAACCAGATGTCCCGAGTCAGATCGTAGCCTGTGAAAAATGGCGACCAGACCGACGCAGGATCGAGGGGCAGCGTCTCCACATTGCGCCACGCATACTGGCGCAGCATCATCTGCGGATTGAGCCGATCGAAGAGCGTAAACAACGCCTCCAATACCGAAGTTTTGCCCGCATTGTTACGCCCGCCCAACAGAGTGATGCGGCTCAACTGCGGCAGCTCCAGCTCTACAAAACCCTTGAAACCGCTGATGGTGAGTGCATTGATCATAACGTGTTCGTGGTTACCATTCTGCCTCGTCGCCTCTCTGCTCGGCCCGCCCTCCTGGAACGATACTCCTATTATACTCTACGAAGGAGCAGGAACTTGGGCGGTTGCTGTCGAATGAAAACGGCGGACAACGATGACGATGAGGCGCTCTGCCAGGGTGGCAGAGCAGTAAGAAAGGACGCTGGATTGATAAGTTCGCGTCGGCTCGCTCGTGAGTGGGCCTTAAAAATACTGTATCAGATGGATGTGGGCAAGATCAGCCTTGCCGAGGCGCAGGAAGCGGCGATGGAGCGGTTGCGTCAGGAGTTCGTCCAGCGCGGCTCCCGCACGGCCAGCGGATCGACGGTCGAACAGGGCTGTCTGGACTATGTGACCGGCGCCCTGCTCGAAATTCTGCCGACGCTTACCCTGGCGATGGAGCGGGCGGTCGTCGCCTGCGTAGAACACGTGCTGGTGGAGGCGCCCTACTGGCAGGAACTGCGCGTCGAACGCGCCTTCAAGACGATTTTACCCGGCGTGCTGATCAGCCCTCCCCGGCTGCTGCTGCCCTCGCCCGACCCCTACAATGGCATCTCCACTGCGCGCCTGACTCCCAAAGAGTGCGTGTGGCTGCGCAAGTTTGCGGATGAGTTCCGCAGTTGCTTCACGATGGGGCGACGCGCGGATGAGACGGGGACCCCGGCACAGGAGAAGTTTCAAAAACTGCTGGAAGCCAATCTGCGCACGACCGCTCGGAAGTTTGCCAAAGAGGCGAAAGCGAACCGCGAGGAGCAGCCGTTCGACACCTCCCCCCGAGTGCTGGCCGACTTGCTGCTCACACGGCGCGAGGAGTTTAACGCCGAGACGGCGGAACGGTGGGAGAAGGTCAGCGAGATCGTGCAGAAGCAGGCCGCCGACTGGATGCGGGTCGCGGCGTTTACCGTGAAACTGATTCAGGGCACGCAGGCGCAGCAGGCGGAGATCGACCGACCTATCTCGGAACTCGCGACCGGCTGGGGATTGGAACGGCTTGTCTCGGTGGACCGTAACATTCTGCGGATGGCGGCTTTCGAGATGCTGTTTGTAGCGAGTATTCCGACCAGCGCCTCGATCAACGAGGCGGTCGAACTGGCGAAAAAGTACAGTACCGCGGAGTCCGGACGCTTTGTCAACGGCGTGCTCGGCGCGCTGGCGACCAAGATAGGCGAGAAGCCGGAACTGACGGTAGAAGCCACCCAGGAGATGGGCATCGAAGCGGAGGACACCGCTCTCGATCTGCCCGACATCGCCGAACTTGAGGAGAACGAGACGTAATGAACAGCAGTGATGCTCAGACCGCCGAACTGATGGACGGCACGGCGACCGCACGTACGATTCGCGCCGAAATCGCGGAGGGAGTCGCGGCGCTGCGGGCGGCGGGCAAGCCTGCGCCCCATCTGGCGGCGGTTTTGATCGGAGCGGACCCCGCTTCGGAGACGTATGTGGCGATGAAGGAGAAAGCCTGCAAATGGGTCGGTATGGGCTCCTCGGTCCATCGGCTCGGAGCCGACTGCACACAGGCCGAGGCCGAGGCCCTGGTGATCGGGCTGAACGCAGACCCTACCGTCAGCGGGATTCTGGTGCAGCATCCGCTGCCCAAACATCTGCACGAACCGGCGGTGCTGGACAAGGTCTCCGCCGATAAGGACATCGACGGCATCAGCCGGATGAGCCTCGGCGGCCTGATCAATGGAGAGCCGGCCTTCCCCTCCTGCACCCCGGCCGGTATCATCGAACTTTTAGATCGCTACCATGTCACGATAGAAGGCAAATCCGCTGTGGTGGTCGGACGCAGCATCATCCTCGGCAAGCCGGTGGCGATGATGCTCCTCAACCGCAACGCGACCGTGACGATCTGTCACTCCCGCACCCCGAATCTGGCCGAGGTGACACGGCGGGCCGATATCGTCGTCGCCGCCGTCGGGCGGGCGGAACTGATCAAAGGCGATATGATCAAGCCGGGCGCGGTCGTGATCGACGCAGGTTACAACCGCGTGGTGGGCCGCAGTGGGGATGTCGGCGATGTGGAGTTCGAGACGGCGCGCCGGGTCGCCTCGCTCATCACCCCGGTGCCCGGTGGCGTCGGCCCCATGACGATCGCCCTCCTGCTGCGCAACACCCTGCACGCCGCGCAGGGCAGAACGGGATAACATCCCTTGCGTGGAGGCGGCAGGACAGATGTAACTTGACAGTAACCTTCGTGTCTCATATAATATAATCGGGTATACTTTCCCGTGCGAAGTTCGTCTATGTCTGCACAGGCCCTTTCGAAGCCAAAAAGGTTCGAATGTGTGTCCCGCGTTATCTGGTTGCTTTGGCCGGGACAGGTATTGAAAACCTGTCGCTTCTCCCGGCGCTTGCGTAAGTCGGCCTGTGGGCACGACGTATATGAACAATCCTTTCAAAACTCTATTTCGGTCTCCACGCAAACCTCTACGATCGCTCGGCACGAACAGGCCGGGGCGGACTGCGAATCCTGCCCCTCCGTTCGATTGGGTGCGCGTGGGATTGTTGATCTTTACGATCGCTGTTCTCTCGGTCCTTCTCTCCGTCCATCTGGTGCCGGATCGCATCAATCTGCGCGCCGGGGACATCAGCGACCGCGACGTGACGGCCCCTCGCAACGCCCACTATATCAGCACGGAACGCACGACCCAGGCCCAGCTTGCAGCCCGACGCGACACGCACCCGGTCTATGTGACGGAAGAGGGCGCGGCCTACGGCGCAGGCAAGACCGTCCAGGAGTTCTTCGATCGTATCGAGAGCGAGCGGATGCGCCTGCAGCATCACGCCACGGCCCGTCCCGGCAGCGCCAGGGCTGTGACACTGGCGAAAGTGGCCGATGAACTTCAGCCGCAGTTCGGCGCGCTTTACACGAAAGAGCAGTTGCGTCTGCTGCTGGCCGCCTCTCCCGCTCTGTTCGACAAGATGCATCAGACCGCAGCCCACCTGATCACCGAGGCCGAAGAACGCGAAATTCGCGATTTTGTCGAACCGGGCCGACGCGCCGACGACCTCCAGCATGTCAGTGATGACGTCTCCGACTCCGCCCGTGACGCCCTCTCCTCTCCGGAATATGCTGCGATCGTTCACCGCCTTGCCCTGCAAGCCCTGCGTCCCAATCGCCTGCTCAGCCGCCAGAAGACTCTCGCCGCGCAGGAAGCCGGCGCTCTCGCCGTACAGCCCATCTCGCGGGACATCGTGCGCGGCGAACGGATTATCGGGGTTGGGGAACGGGTGACGCCCGAACATGTGGACAAGTTCCTGGCGCTCGGCCTGCTGAACCCGCACATGGAGCCGACGACCGGCGCGGCGATCTGCGTTCTCTCAGCGGC
>Ga0070658_10000470_pt1 | contig 34884 bp, 32 predicted proteins | sample KBSC13metaG_FD_64664 | JGI IMG/M metagenome (GOLD analysis project Ga0070658, IMG submission 64664) | Corn rhizosphere microbial communities from Kellogg Biological Station, Michigan, USA - KBS C1-3 metaG | ecosystem: Host-associated > Plants > Roots > Rhizosphere > Soil ... | reverse complement strand
GGGGTGATCTCGGGAATCAACGCCTTGATGGCGGGGTTGAAGAAGGTCGTGCCCGTCGCCAGCGCCACCAGCAGCACGCCCAGGATGGGCGCGTTCAGGTGGTGCGTGGCCGCCAGCACGGGGATGGCGCCCACGGCCAGGAAGCGGATGGCGTCGGCGCCGATCATCATGCGGCGGCGATCGTGGCGATCGACGATGGCGCCCGCGAACAGCCCCAGCACCAGCGCGGGCGCGAAGTTCATGCCCACCAGCCACCCCGTCAGCGACTTCGAGCCCGTCAGATCCAGGACCAGCCACACGATGCCCACCAGGTACAGCGAATCACCCAGGTGCGAGATGATCTGCCCCATCCACAGCAACACCAGCGCGCGCCGCCAGTGCGGCCGCTGCTTGATCGTCAGGCTGGCGTGATCCGTGTCAACGGGGACGGGAATGGACGCGTCCGTTGTCACGCCGGGGTCACCGTGTGGCATAGTGCCGGGCATCTCCGTGGCTCCTCGGCGCTCGTCATCTTCCGGTATCCCTGCAGCTCATCTCTCGACGGTGGCCCGCGCCGCGCTCGCGCTGTCGCTGCTGACCGCTCCGGTCGTGGCGAACGCGGCGGCCGCGCCCGTTCCCAGGGCGGGACAGGCGCTGTCCGGGCCGCGCCTCGACGTGAAGTCGTGGCAGCTGGACAACGGACTGAAGGTCTTGTTCCTGGCGAATCACGAGGCGCCCGTCGCGACGGTGCAGATTTTTTACCACGTTGGTTCCAAGGACGAACACGTGGGCAATCGCGGCGTCGCCCATATGTTCGAGCACCTGATGTTCAAGGGCAGCGAGCACGTGCCCCCCGAGGCGCACGCGCGGCTGCTGAAGGAGGTGGGGGGGCAGGTGAACGCGTTCACGACCGAGGACGTGACCGCCTTTCATCAGACGGTGCCGCCGTCGTACGTGGACTTCGCCATCAAGCTGGAGGCGGAGCGGATGCGGGGCCTGCGCCTGTTCCCCCAGACCGTCGACTCCGAGCGCAAGGTGGTCGAGGAAGAGAAGCGGCTGCGCATCGACAACAACCCCATCGGGCAAGCCATCGAGCGCTTCCGCGCGCTGGCCTACACGAAGCACCCCTATCAGTGGACGGCGGCCGGTGTCATCGCCGACCTGGAGAAGGTGACGCCGGCCGACTGCCAGGCGTTCTATGACCTTTACTATCGGCCCAACAACGCGACGCTGGTGGTGGTGGGCGACCTGGACGAGGCCAGCGTGCGCCAGTCGGTCGAGAGGTACTTCGCCGGCATCGCGCGGGGCGCCGAGGCGCCGCGGAACTATCCGCAAGAGCCACCGCAGAGCGCCGAGCGCGACGCGACGCTGTCGCTGAACGTGGCCCTGCCGGTCGTGGTCGGCGGTTATCACATCCCGGCGGCCCGCGACGCGGACGTCCCCGCGCTGCAGGTGCTGTCGATGATCCTGTCGGCGGGCGAGTCGTCGCGCATGCACCGGCGCCTGGTGCGGCAGGACCAGCTGGCGGTGGCGGCGGGCGGGTTCGCCGAGGTGATGGAGCAGTCGGGGCTGTTCCTGGTCTACGCCGCCCACCTGCCCGATCGCGATCAGACGAAGATCCGGCAGACGTTGCTGGGCGAGGTCGCGCGCGTGCGGACCACGCCGGTCACCGCGGCCGAGCTGACCAAGGCGAAGAACCAGCTGTCGGCGGGGTACATCTTCGGACTGGAGTCCGTCGAGGGCGTGGCCCGCGAGCTGGGGCTGTCCGAGCTGGTGGAGGGTGACTGGCACCGCTTCCTGGACGCGTCCGCTCGCTACGACAAGGTCACCGCCGCCGACGTGATGCGGGTGGCCGCGAAGTACCTGGTGGACTCGAATCTGACGTTCGTGACGTTGAAGCCGCTGCCCCCGAACGGCGCCCAGGCGCCGGCTGCCGGCGGGCCCGCACCGGCCGCAGCCACCGCGCCAGCAGCGGGAGGGACGCCGTGAACCGCGCCGTGTTCTGGGCCTGCGGGCTGGCCGTGCTGGCCATCGTCTGGTCGACCTGCGCGCACGAGCCGCCGAAGAGCGCGCCCGCGGCCGTGGCGGTCCTGACCACGGGCGCGGCGGGCGCCGGTGTGCCGAAGAAGGTGGTGGTCGAGGCCCAGCGCCCCGACCTGACGTTCTGGAAGAACCGCAAGGATCTGATCACCGCGCCCGCGCCCCCGGTCCCCGCGGCCCTGCCGCTGCCGCATGTGTCGCGCTGGAAGCTGCCCAACGGGCTGGACATCGTGGCGGTGCCGCGCGGCGACCTGCCGATCGTCAGCTTCTCGCTGGCCCTCAAGGCGGGCGCCTACGACGAACAGAAGGATCGCACGCAGGGGGTGGCCGACTTCACGGCGGGCATGCTGCGCCACGGGGCGGGGAAGCGATCCGCCGAACAGATCGCGGACACGATCGACAGCGCGGGCGGAAGCCTGGACGCCGGTTCGGACGGCGAGAGCACGCTGGTGACCTGCTCGGTGCTGGCCACGCGCGCCGACACCTGCCTGTCGTTGCTGGCGGACGTGCTGCTGCGGCCGACCTTCCCCGAGAAGGAGATGGCCGAGGTGCGCGATCAGATGCTGGCCTCGCTGGCCCAGCGCGCCGACGATCCGCACCAGCTGGCCGCCGAGCACTTCGACAACCTGCTGTTCGGCGAGGCACACCCCGACGGGTGGGTGCTGACGCCCGAGCACGTCCGCGGCATCACGCGCGACAAGCTGCTGGCGTTCTGGAAGACCTTCTATCGCCCCAATGACGCCATCCTGGCGATCGCGGGGGACATCGATCCGGCGGCCATGAAGACGCGCGTGCAGCGTGCGTTCGGGGGCTGGGCCGCGGCGCCGGTTCCCCAGCGTCCGGCCTTCCAGATCCCGTCCGTCCACGGCAAGCGCGTCATCCTGGTCGACAAGCCCGAGCTGTCGCAGGCCACGCTGATGTTCGGTCACCCCGGCCTCCGCCACGCCGATCCCGACTGGTACGCGGTGACGCTGGTGAACTACGTGCTGGGCGGCTCGGACTTCTCGTCGCGCCTGATGCAACAGGTCCGCTCCAAGCGCGGGCTGACGTACGGCATCGGCTCGTCGTTCGGCGCCTCGCTGTACCCGGGCGCGTTCCGGGTGTCGGCGTCGACGCGGAACGAGACCGCGTGGGACGCGCTGTCCGTGGCCACCGCCGAGCTGAGCAAGATGAAGGCGTCGGGGCCGACGGACGAGGAGCTGGCCAAGGCCAAGGGTTACTACGCCGGCAGCACGCCGTTCACGCTGGAGAGCGCGGCCGGGCTGGCGCACGCGCTGGTGGGCGCGGATCTGCACGGGCTGGGCGTCGACTACGTGAAGACGCTGGCGCTGCGCCTGGCGGCCGTGGATCGCGCGACCGCGGACGCGGCGGCGAAGAAGTGGCTGGATCCCGATGATCTGGCCATCGTGATCGTGGGGCGGGCGGACGTCGTGGGGCCGGAGCTGAAGAAGGCGAACCTGCCCTTCGAGCGCGTGGACGCGCGCGCGCCCATCAGCGCGGCGGCACGCCAGGCGGCGGCCACTCCAGCGCCAGGTCACTAGCGGACGCGGGCCGAGCGTCCGCATCGAGCGCCGGCTCGGCCGCGCGCTCCGCGGCGGGATCGTAGGTCGACTCGCGCTCCACGCCCCGCAGCACCAGCAGCCGCGCGCCGGCGGCCAGCAGCAGGCCCGAGATCACGTCGGCCACGAAGTGCTGCTTCGTGGTCAGCGTCGACAGGGCCAGCAGCGCCGCCATGACCAGCGCCACCCGGCCCAGACGCCGGTTCTCGCGGTGAAGGATCAGGGCCAGCGCCGAGGTGTGCGCCACGTGCAGCGAAGGGAAGACGTTGCCCGGCGGATCGATCTGCTGCACCCACGCCATGAAGGCGTAAGAGACGTCCGGGTAGGGAGGGTACAAGACGGGTCGCGGATAGACGGCCGTGATGAAGCGGTGGCAGAACAGGCCGACGGTCAGGATGATCGCGAAGCCCAGCAAGGCCCGGTTGAAGTAGGCCCGCGTCTGGAAGCCGGCCAGCGCGATGGCGAAGATGGCGGCGTAGAACGGCAGGTACAGCCAGGCGGTGGCGGGCAGGAACGGGATGGCATCGTCCAGCCGGGTCCGCAGCAGCTCGGTCGAGCGAGCGAATCGCGCATGCCCCACCGCGAAGTACACCGCCGACTGCGCCGTGGCGGCGCCCAACCCCATCATCCACTTGTACAGCGCGAATCGCGCTCCCCCGGACGTCACCTCCGGAAGGGTAGCGAGCGAAGACGTCCCGGCCGCGTCAACCGCGCAACGTCACCGTGCCGATTGCAAACTTCAGGTAGCGGCCCTCGGGGAAGAACGGCGCCACGGGGTGGTCGGCGCCGGCGCCGTGCACCTGGCGCCGGGCGAAGCGACGGCCGGCGCGGGCGACGCCCTCGGTGACGGTGTTCAGGAAGGTCGCCTCGTCCACGTGGCTGGAGCAGGACGCCGCGCAGAAGATGCCGTCCGGCGCCACCACCTGCGCGCACAGGCCGTGCAACCGCTCGTAGGCGGCGATGGCGGCGGGCAGGGCGCGCCGGCTGGGCGCGAAGCTGGGCGGATCGGAGATGACGAGATCCCAGGTCCGCTTCTGTTGCACGGCGTCCCGCAGGAACGCGAACACGTCGGCGGTGACGCAGGCGTGCGCGTCCGGCGCGAAGCCGTTGCGCGCGAAGTTGCGGGCCGCGGCGGCGATGGCGCCCGCTGCGACGTCGACGGTGGTGGTGGCGCGCGCGCCACCGCGCGCGGCGTACACCGAGAAGCCGCCGGTGTAGCCGAACAGATTCAGGACCCGCAGACCTTTCGCCATCGTCTCGACGCGGGCGCGGTTGTCCCGCTGATCGAGGAACAGGCCCCCCTTCTGACCGTGCAGCACGTCGACGCCGAAGCGCAGGCCGTTCTCCAGCACCTCGACCTCGTCGCCGGGAAGCGCGCCCGCCAGGATCAGCTCGTTCGGGGACGCGCCGGCGTTCGAGGGCGTGCCGCCGTTCGCGCGCGCCCCCCGGTGTCGCTCGAGCAGCGCCGTCAGCCCCAGCGGGGCGCCCGCCGCCATCACCGCGCCAGCGAGCTCCATCGATGGGTGTAGATAGAACGCCCGCGCGCCCGGTCCATCGAAGCGCACGCTGGCGACGGACGCATACACGTCCAGGTGCAAGCCGGGCAGCCGATCCGCCTCGCCGTTCACCCAGCGGAAGGCGTTGGTGCGCGCGCGATCGATGAAGGCCAGGCGCCGTGCCAGCGCCTCGCTCAGGCGGGTACGCACCAGCGCCGGGACGACGTCGGCCGCGTCGGTCGTCAGCATGCGCACGGCGATGGGCGTGGTGGCCGACCAGAACCCGCGGCCCAGCGCCCGGCCGTCGGTGTTCGCCAGCAGCACGACCGCACCGTCGGGCAAGGCACCGGCGACGTCGACCGCGTCCCGGAACAACCAGGGATGGCCGGCGTGGATCGACTTGGCCAGGTTCTTCCGCAGGCGGACACGCGGAAGACCGCTGGGCCCGCGCGGACGCCGCGGGGAGGGGGCGGCCGCCGCGGCCGGCACCTCAGAGCTTTCCGGGCGGTCGGTCACCGATCGGCACGTGCGCGGCCATGGTCGGCCGCTCCAGCGTGGAGGCGACGCGCGCGCTTGCCAGCACCCGCCGTCCCGTGGTGAAGGCGATCTCCACCTTGCCCGGGCCAGGCGACGTGGTGACCACGCCCACGCCGAACTTCGGGTGCGAGACGCGGTCCCCGGTGACGTAAGCGTCGGATGGCGCGTACGGCCGAGGAGGCTTGCTGGGATCGAACGCGGGCACCGCCGCCGGCGCCGGCGTCTCGGCGGCCCGCGAACGCGTCACCCGCCCCTTCGTGGTCCGGCTGATGTTGTCGTTCACGTTCGGTGCGCCCTCGGACGTTCGATACAGGTGATGGCCGCCGCACCGCTTGCACACGACCTTGGCGATGCGCTCGCCCATCTTGGCCATCACGACATGCCAAACATCCCCGCATTTGCCGCAAAGTGCCTCGATATCTTCGCCAACGGCAGGCGTCGCCATGAGGGTCTAACCGTACTCGCCCCGTCGGCGCCGAACAAGGCCGTGACGCGATCTTTCTGCGCGATTCTTTCGGGGATTCGTTGCCCTGACTGCTCCGTATTTCTCCGCCGCATTCGTGCCACTTTTGCGACGCGGCCTGCGCGCACTTTCTCCGGTCGCGTTTGTGTATTCAGCGCGACGCGTTTCTCTCGATCTTGGAGCGGTTGCGTCTGGGGCCGGCGCCGACCGTCAACGCCTTGACGCGGCGAAGGTTGCCTGGTGTCCCGCGACAGCGGGTACTGGAAAAACATGGCGGCCCTGCTGCCTCCCGTCGATCGGTCACCCGTGCGCAGGAGGACTTTCGGATGAGGAAGATGGCTGTCGCGGTGTCACTGCTGGCCACGTTTGCGGTGGGCTGCGAAGGACCGATGGTGGCCGGGGTCGGCGAGGTGCCGGCGGGGACGGGGGGACATCCCGTGGGCGCCGGGACGGGCGGCGCAGCCTCCAGCGGCGGCGTCTCCGGCGGAGGCGCGACCACCGGGACGGGCGGCGCGAGCGTCGTGGTCGCCGACGGGTTGCCCTGTGACGTCTCGGCGCTGGTCGAGAGCAAGTGCGCGACGTGCCACGGCGCGACGCCGCTGGCCACGCTTCCCTCGCTGGTGACCTATCAGGGGTTGACCGCGGCATCGCATTCCGCGCCCGCCATGACGAACGCCGTCCTGGCGGTGGCGCGCATGCAGAGCGCGCAGTCGCCGATGCCGCCCGCCGGTTCGACCGCGGCGACGCCCGCCGAGATCGCGTCGATGCAGGCCTGGATCGACGCCGGTTACCCGATGGGTAGCTGTGGGGCAGGCGGCGCGGGGGGCGCGGGGGGCAGCGCGCCGGAGCCGACCGCGCCGACCTGTACCAGCAACAGGACCTGGACGGGCGGCACCGACGGCTCGAAGGACATGCAGCCGGGCGTCGCCTGTATCTCCTGCCACTCCCAAAGCGGCGGCGAGGCGCCGACGTTCGCCCTCGCAGGCACCGTCTACCCGACGGTGCACGAACCGGATCAGTGCTACGGCGCCAGCGGCGCGGCAGGCGTGCGCGTGGTGATCACGGGCGCCGACGGGGCGGTCGTCACGCTGACGCCCGGCACGTCGGGCAACTTCTCGTATCAGGGGTCGCTCGCCAAGCCCTACACGGCGAAGGTGACCGACATGAACGGCGGCGTGCGCGCGATGTCCCAGGCACAGACCTCCGGTGACTGCAACGGTTGCCACACGCAGTCGGGCGCGAACGCCGCCCCTGGCCGCATCGTGGTGCCCTGAGCCCTGCGTCGGGGACAACCCGCACCGACGGTGCCCGGCCGAGACGACGCGATATGAAGCCGCGCCGATTCCCGCCGCCGAGCTTGACACCTCCGGCGCGGCTTCCCATAGTCCGGGCCGTGTTTTTACGACGGTTCGTGCTGTTTCTCGTCGCTGGCGTGACCGTCGGATGCGCGGCGGTCAAGGCGAGCGGACCTGGCGGTTCGGGCGGCTCCGGCCAGGCCGGCGGGACAGGCGGGTCGACCATGGTGGGGCCCGCCAGCGACGCTGGGACGGGCGGTGCGCTCGGTCCTGTCACGCGACCGGACGCAGGCACGTTCGTGGCCGACGTTCCCCCCATGATGTGTTCCCAGCTGAACATCGGGATCCTGGGGAACCCGGGCTCGAACGCGTCGTCGAATTTTCAGGCCTGGCTGGAGGCGCGCGGCACGACCGTGCAGCGGATCCAGACCACACCGGATGTGCCCTTGACCGCGGACGCGCTCCAGCCTTTCGACGTGGTGGTGCTGGACCTGCCGCCCCGTGATTACACGGCCGACGAGGCCGCCATCTTCGGCGCCTGGGTGAACGCCGGCGGCGGCGTGGCCTCGATGTCGGGATATCACGATGACACCAGCCAGGACTGGCGTTCGAACTCGTTGCTGTCCCAGCTCGGCGTGGCGTACAGCGGGGACAGGATCTGGGGGCCGGTGACCCAGTTCGCGGCGCACCCCATCACCAGCGGGCTGACCTCCGTCACGTTCACGGGGGGCTATCCCGTCGCGGACCTGGGCGGCGCCGGGACGCGCACGCCCATCGCCTTCATCCCTTCGAACGGAAACCAGGTGGTCGTCGCCTACGCGGTCCAGGCGGGGGCGGGAAGGGCGTTCGTGTGGGGCGACGAGTGGATCGAGTTCGATTCGGAGTGGTCGAGCCAGCCGCAGATCCCGCAGCTGTGGCTGCAGGTGTTCTCCTGGATCGCGCCCGCGAACCGCTGCACGTTGATCGGCATCGGCTGACGGCGTCTACCTCAGCGCGACAGGACCAGCAGCGTCACGGCGTTGGGCGCGATGGTCAGGCCCGAGATCTTGCCGCCGCTGATCGCCGCCGCCGTCCCCGCGGCCGGGGCGGCGCCGTTGGTCGACTGGTAGACCTGCGCTGAACCCGACGCGGTGAAGTTGCTGACGGTGATCGTCACGCCGCTCTGGGCGACGGTGCCGGTGTTCACCAGCATGACCCACAGCTTGGTCGGGTTCGCGGCCGCGTCCGTGGCGGCGTACGCGTGAAGGCCGGCGTACGAGCTGGCCGCCCCGACCGACACGCTGCCGAAGGTGGCGCCCGCGCCGTCGTAGTTCCGGAACATGGCGAACGCGTTGTAGGCGTAGCTGTGGACGTGGTTCTGGTTCGCGTCCTTGGGTGCCAGGGTGGTCCAGTACGACGCCAGCCGCACGCCCATGGCGCCGAACGTCCCCAGGTAGTCGGCCTGCTTGGCGGTGACGGTCGCGTCGCTGGTGTCGTTGGCGACGTTGTACTCGCTGACGCAGATGCCCGTCCCCGGGTAGGTCGTGTCGATCCATCCCTGGAAGCGCGAGAAGGTGTTGGTCCACATCTCCTGCGCGGCGCCGGGATAGTGCGTGTCCAGGCAGTCGAAGATGCGCTGGTGGTTGGTGTCCTCGTACTGCTTCCCCTTCGCCATCATCGCCATGGCGTAGGACTTGTCGATCGAGTACGGCACGGTCTGCGACGTGCCCCAGGTCCCCACGCCGCACTCGGTGCGCATCAGGTTGATCATGTCGTCGGGATTCATCACCGACAGGAACAGCACCGTGGCCGTCGGATCGGCCTTCTTGATGGTCGCGGCATAGGCGACCGAGCGGTTCATCAGGTCGTCGTTCGGCGTCACGCCGGCCTGGGTGCCGGAGGCGATCTTCACCGTGTAGTCCATGCAGTTCGTGCCCGGGGGATAGAACGACGGATAGATGTCCTGGCGCAGCCCCTGCCAGTTGTCGGGCTCGTTGTCGAGCTGGTAGTACTTCACGCCGCCGCCGGCCGCCGTTCCGAAGGTCGACACGAAGTGCGCCAGCCAGTTGCCCATGAAGCTGGTGTCCAGCGCGCTGGAACCCTTGTCGACCAGCACCGACTCCTGCGCGCCGATCGCGCTGCAGCACATCGCGGAAGGAAGCAGGCTGCCGTCGGACAGCTGGGGGTAGTTGCAGAAGCTGAGCGGCTGGCCCAGCGCCGCGCTGTAGGTGGTGTCCGAGGTCGTGGCCACGTTCGCCAGCCAGCCGGTGATGGGGATGGTGATCAGGCTGTTCAGCCCGTGCTGCATGTTCGTCTGCACGAACGTGTCGGTCCCGTTGCCGCTGCCCGCGTAGTTGGCGCAGTTCCAGTCCCCGCCGGCGTTGTTCATGTCCTTCTGCCAGTTGTAGCTCTCCTCGGCGTCGCCGCCCCAGCGGTCCAGGGTGGCCACCTTGTAGGAATCGTCGCCGGCCTCGGTCGCGAAGGCGACGCCGTAGATGTCGGGCGAGATGGGCGTCAGCTGGGCGTGCGCATCGATCGTGACGCCGGTGCCCGCGGGCGCCTGACAGGTCCCGTTCGAGCCGCAGAGCTGCGTCGGAGGACAGCCGCCGCAGGTGCCGTTACAGCCGTCGCTGCCGCAGGTCTTGCTGCCGCAGGTCGGGGTGCAGGCCGCGCCGCCGGTGCCCGTCGCACCGCCCGACGCTGTGGACCCACCCGGCCCACCCTTGCCGCCGGCTGTCCCGCCCGTGCCCGGGGTGGCACCGCCGGTCGCGGGCGCGCCGCCCGAGCCGGGTGTGCCGCCCGAGGCCGGGGCGCCACCCGAGGCGGTGCCGGACGTGCCCCCGGAAGTCGCGCGACCGCCGGTGCCCGTCGCGCCTCCCGAGGCGGTCGCTCCCCCGCTGCCCGTCCTGCCGCCACTCGCCGTCGCCCCGCCGCTGCCGCCCCCGCTGGCAGCGGAGCTTCCTCCACTGCCCATCTTCCCGCCGGATCCTTGACCGACGGCCCCGCCGCTCATGGCGGGGGTGGAACCGGATCCGGACGAGCATCCGATAATGCCGACGAAACCGAAAGCGAAGAGGGGAAGAACGCGGCTCCGGCGTCGCCGGGCGAACCTGTGGGGCATGAGAAATACTGCCTCGATCCTTCACGCCGTTCACCGCGAAAGGACACAAAACGCACCATCGTTGGCGGGGCGGTCGAGACTGCCTCGCTGGCCAGAGCGGTGTCTGGACGTGGGCACCATGATCTTGGCCAAATGGCCGCGGCTACCGACAATGACCCGCGAACGCGACCGGTCACGCTGCGCGACACGCGTGGATGGATTCACCCCTGGCGGGTTCTTTCCTGGACCATTTTGCCTTCCGCCGGCCACGGCAGCGACGACGCCTTCATCCCGAACGCGCACCCACCCCGTTGAAAGGATAGGGAACATGACCGACAAGCTGACGTCGCACTGCCTTCTGCTGACGGGGATGCTCGGGCTCGCTCTCGGGGCGGGGTGCGGCTCGGGCAGCAGCGGCGGCACCGGCACAGGGGGCGCCCCGGGCAGCGGGGGAATCACCGCTGGCGGCTCGGGCGGGTCCGGACAGACGGGCAGCGGGGGCGCGACGGCGTCGGGGGGCGTGACCCAGCCGGGCTCGGGCGGGATGACGGCCACCGGCGGCGTCAGTGGACCCGGGACCGGGGGGCAGGGGACCGGGGGCCATGCCAGCGGCGGGATGACCGGGACGGCAGGGAGGCCAGGCACGGGCGGCGCCGGGGGCGCCGCGGCGGGCGCGACCGGCGGTGCGGGCGCGCTGGGCGGAGGCCCCGCCTCGGGCGGCGCGGCCGGCGCCGGTGGCCGCCCCGGCACGGGCGGCGGAATGGGCGGCGCCGCCGGTCGGGGGGCGACCGGCAGCGGTGGCGCCGGGAATCCGGGAACGTGCACGGCCTCGAAGGCCACCGGCACCAACGCCACGGGAACCGGACCGCACAAGGTGACCGTCGAGACGAACTCCGCGCCCGGGATCAGCGAGGGGACCATCTTCCGTCCCACCGATCTGGGCGGGACCGAGAAGTACCCCATCCTGGTGTGGGGGGAGGGCGGTTGCTCGAAGGATGGCCTGTCGAACGCCGTCGCGATGGCAGAGATCGCCTCGCACGGATACTTCGTGATCGCCGACGGGACCCCGAACGGGACCGGCAATCGCACCCAGGATCGTTCGATGCTGCAGGCGATGGCCGCGCCGCTGATCGGGTACGTCGACTGGGCGGTCGCCGAGAACGGAAAGTCGTGCAGCGCCTACTACCAGAGCATGGACACGACGAAGATCTCCGCCAACGGGTTCTCCTGCGGAGGCCTGATGTCGCAGGCGATGGTGCTGGACCCGCGCATCACCACCTGGGGCGTCAACAGCAGCGGCATGGCGGGCGCCACCCAGGACTATTACGACATGATCCACACCCCCGTGCTGTTCGTGGAGGGCGGCACGGGCGACATCGCCTACGACGGTGGCGGCGAGGGCTACGCCGCCATCAGCAAGCTGAACGTCCCGGTGCTGTGGTTCAGCAAGGATCTGGGCCACGGCGGCGATCTGTTTTCAGCGCACGGGGGCGACTTCACGAAGATCGATCTCGCCTGGCTGAACTGGTGGCTGAAGGGCGACGAGACCGCCACCGGCAAGGGACTGCTGGTCGGCGCCGGCTGTCCCTACTGCAGCGGGGGAGCCTGGGAGTACAAGTCGGCGCACGTTCCGTAGCGTCGGCGCGGCATCCGCGGCGCCGGGCGTCTGGCCCGGGCCGCTCGCCTGCCCAGCAAGACGGTGCCGGCCAGCGCCAGCAACAGGGCCGTGAACGGCGTGTCGCCGTTCGAGGACGCGGTGGCAGAGCAGGCACATCCGGACGAACCGCCGGCAGCGGGGTTACCTTGACCGCCGCTACCAGGCGTTCCGCCGCTCGCGCCCTGGTCGCCCCCCGACGAAGAATCCGGCGTACCGGCGCCGCCGGCCTGGCCGGCTCCGCCCGTGCCGCTGCCCCCCGACGCCGTCCCAGCCCCGCCCCTACCCGGGGCGGTCCCACCCCCACCGGTGCGTCCGCCCGTGCTCGCGGCGCCGCCGCCCGTTCCAGCACCTGAAAGGCCACCCGTGCCACCGGCGGCACCGGCGCGCCCACCGGTGCTGACGCCGCCGCTTCCACTGGTCGCGCCTGGCGCGCCACCACCGCCAGTTCCGGCGGGCAGCCCGCCGCCGGCGCCACCCGCGGCCCCGCCGGCCCCGGCGTCGCCGCACGGGACCAGCGGCTTCGTCGAGGCGCCCCCGGCCGTCGGCCAGCCGTCGCTGCCCCAGGACAGCTCGTTCTCGCCCAGCACCGACGAGGCGCCGGGATAGTAGTGATACGTGAAGCGCTCCACGCCACAGGCGCTGTAGATGCCGATGTGACCGGGGCCGTGCACCTCCCCCCCTCCGGCATAGAAGACCTTCGCGCCCGCATACGGCCCGGCGACACCCGCGGTCGAGCGCGCGACCCAGATCGTGTACGTGCTGGAGGTGCCCGAGCAGCAGCTCCCCTCGTTCCAGAACAGGAAGTACATGCCGCCGTGCCCGTGCAGATAGGCGCCCTCGCGCCGCCCGGTCTGCAGCGGATGGCCCAGCACGGCCGGCGGCATGAACGCCGCGTCGCTGGCCAGCGGCAGCCCCGTCTCGTCCAGACGGGTGAGCCACAGCTGCGTCTTGCTTTGGTCCTTGCCGTACCCGCTTCCCCAGCCCAGCCACAGATCGCCCGCCCCGTCGACGATCGGCGCGGGGTCGATGGTCGAGAACTGGTAGGTCGCGTCGTTCATCGGGTTGTTCACCACCATGCCCGCGTCGGTCAGCTTGAAGCGCGGCGACGTCGAATCCAGCGTCGGTGTCGTGTAGAGCCCGATCGCGCACGGCGCATCGGCGGCCGGGACACCGCAGAACGAATAGAAGACGTAGTAGAGGCCGCCGAAGACGACCAGGTCCGGCGCCCAGATTCCCTGGTTGCCGTTCGGCGCGTAGCGCGTGGCCCAGGACGGCACCGGGATGCGCAACCCGGTGGTGCGCCACACCAGGCCGTCGGTGGACGACGCGCAATTGCCCCCGGTCGAGCAGAAGTAGAACTTGCCGTCGCTCTCGACGATGCGGGAAGGATCGTGGGTGCCGTTGGCGCCGCTGGTCTGGGCGCCGGCGCGGCGGGCAGTCGCCATCGCCATCACCAGCACGGTGGCCACCAAGGCCACGTCAGCGGCTGTGCGTCTTGCCACTGACACAAAGGATCCCATCGACCGCGCGCGGGTGTCAAAGCATTTCGCGGTCGGGCGCGAGCGGCCCCGGGTTCGTATGCTTCCGGCGTGAGCAAGGCGTTCACGAAGGACGATCGTCCCGACGAGCCGGTCGTCGTGCGCCACCGTCCCGCGCTGCCCGACGGCGTGCCGAACTACGTCACCGCGCGCGGGCTGCAGGCGTTGCGGGCGGAGCTGGCGGTGGCGGAGCCCGGGCCTCGTCGGGCCGCGCTGGAGCAGCGACTGGCCACCGCCGTGGTTCCCGCGCCGCCGGAAGATCGGGACGAGATCCGCTTCGGGGCGCGGGTTGCGCTGCGGGCAGAGGATGGCCGGCTCCGGCAGGTGCGCATCGTGGGCGTGGACGAGGCCGACCCCGCGCGTGGCTGGATCCTGTTCGTGGCGCCGCTGGCCCGCGCGCTGCTGGGCCGGCGGGCGGGCGACGTCGTCAGCTTGCGGACGCCGGGCGGTGTCGAGCAGCTCGAGATCGGCGGCGTCGAGTACGACGCGGTCGATCATCCTGCGTGAGCCTGGCGGGCTCACCCGCCTGAGTCCGGCGGGCTCACCCGCAGCGTCTTCGACGACGATCGCGCGGCGCGCAGGCCGGTGCAGCGTCCCGAGGCGACGGCGGGTACACTCTGCCCCCATCAAATGGCCGTCACGTCTCTTCTGGGCGGCATGGCGCCCGGCCGGTTCTTTCGCACGCACTGGCAGAAGCGTCCCCTGCTGATCCGCCAGGCGATGCCGGGCTTCCGGGGGATCATCGGCCGCGACGCCTTCTTGAAGCTGGCCACCCGGCCCGACGCCCGTTCGCGGCTGGTCATCCATCATCCGCAGCGGCGGCGCGACCGCTGGGAGCGGCATGACGGCCCGTTCGGGGGGCTGGACGCAGGGATGTTGCCCGCGCGCGCCTGGACGTTGCTGGTGAACAGCGTCGAGAGCCTGGTGCCGGGCGGCTGGGAGCTGTTGAACGCGTTCTCGTTCCTTCCCGCAGCGCGCGTCGACGACCTGATGATCAGCTACGCGGCGGACGGTGGCTCCGTGGGGCCGCACGACGATCTGTACGACGTGTTCCTGTTGCAGGGGCCGGGACGGCGGCGCTGGCAGGTCAGCGCGCAGGCAGACCGGACCCTGGATCCGGACGCCGCCATCAAGGTCCTGAAGAACTTCACCCCCGAGAACGAGTGGCTGCTGGAGCCGGGCGACATGCTGTACCTGCCGCCCGGCGTGGCCCACTTCGGCGTCGCCGAGGGGCCGTGCTTCACCTACTCGATCGGCTTCCTGGCGCCCTCGCGCGCCGAGCTGATCGAGAGCTTCCTCGGCTATCTGGGCGCGGCCCGCGCCGCCAACGTCGACGAGGATGCGCGCTACGAAGATCCCGAGCTGCGTCCGCCGCGGCAACCGCTGGAGCTGGGGGACGCGATGGTGGCGAAGGTCGCCGCCACCATCGGGCGGGTGCGCTGGGACCAGGGCGACGTCGCCGATTTTCTGGGACGCTACCTGAGCCGGCCCAAGCCGCGCATGAGCTTCCGGCGGCCGGCACGGCCCGCCGACCTGGACGCCTTCGCGCGACGCCTGCGAGGGGGCCCGGTCGCGCTGGCGCTGCCCACGCGTGGTCTGCTGCGGGGCGGGCGGGTGTACCTGAACGGCGACGCCTGGGCGCCACCGCGCGCGACGCGTCCCTTCTTTCGCGAGCTGCTGGCCAGGCGGACCGCCGCCGCCCCGCGGGATCAACGCACGCTGGCGATCCTGCACGCCTGGTACCTGGCCGGCTGGCTGCTGGCCGGCGCCCGCTGAGGTCAGGCCCGGCGGCGATCCGCGCCGTCCAGCGCCTGCTGGATCAGCTCGGGCGGCACCTGGGGCGCGGGCACGAACCAGCGCTGGCGGGCCCGCCGACCCGCCCGCGAGCGGTCCGCCTCCGCCGGCGGGTCGAACCAGCAGCGCACGTCCTCGTCCAGCCCTACCCCGTGCATGAAGTTGTACAGCGCCTTGCGCAGGCCGGCGCCCAGCCGATCGTGATCGCAGCCGGTGGGATCCTCGAACGGCACCTCGTTGCGCGCGAACGTCTGACCAGGGCCCAGCGCCGGGGGACGCGTCAGGCGGATGCCGAACAGCTCCGGGCGCTGGCCGATGGGGCTGTGCGCGGTCGCCGCGAAGCGGTGCCAGAAGCCCGACTGGATGCAGCCGGCGGCGAACAGCTGACGGACCCGCTCCAGCGAGTCGATCGTCTCCTGTTCGGTCTCGGTCGGGAACCCGTACATCAGGTAGGCGTGCACCAGCACGCCCGCGTCGGTGAAGGCGCGGGTGACGCGCGCCACCTGGGCCACCGTCACGCCCTTCTTCATCAGGGCCAGCAGCCGATCGGACGCGACCTCCAGGCCGCCGCTGATGGCCACACAGCCCGAGCGCGCCAGCACGTCGACCAGCGCCGGGGTGAAGCTCTTCTCGAAGCGGATGTTGCCCCACCAGGTGATCGCCACCCGGCGCGCGATCAGCCGCTCGGCGATGGCGCGCAGGGCGGCCGGCGGGGCGGCCTCGTCCACGAAGTGGAACCCCGTCTGCCCCGTCTCGCGCACCAGCGCCTCGATGCGATCGACGGTGACGTCGGCGGACGCGGTCTCGTAGCGCGAGATGTAGTCCAGCGACACGTCACAGAACGTGCACTTCTTCCAGTAGCAACCGCGCGCCACCGTCAGCTTGTTCCAGCGGCCGTCCGACCACAGGCGGTGCATCGGGTTCAGCATCTCGAACAGCGAAACGTAGCGATCCAGCGGCAGCCCCTGGTACGTCGGCGTGCCGGTGTCGTCGTGGTGCAGGTCGGCCAGCGCGGACGTCGTCTCGAACGTCACGCGACCGGCGCGGCGCACGAACGTGCGCAGCAGCGGAAGCCGCGGATCGCGCAGGTGCTGCAGCAGCGCCAGAAAAGGCCGCTCGCCGTCGTCCAGCGTGAGGTAGTCGCAGCTGTCGAACACGCGCGGGTCCTCCAGCGACCGCAGCTCGGTGTTGACGTATCCCCCGCCCAGCACCACCACCGCCTGCGGGCGGATGGCCTTCACGACGCGCGCGATGCGCAGCCCGCCGTAGACGTTCCCGGGGAAGGGCAGGGTCAAGCCGACCACGTCGGGCGCCTGCGCCGCTACCCATTCGCGCGTCAGCTGGTCCAGCAGCTCGTCGACCAGGGTGGGCGGGCCGGCCAGCGCGGCGGAGAGCTCGTCGAAGGTGGGCGCGCTCGACGCCAGGCGTTCGCCGTAGCGGGACAGCTCGAAGCGGGGATCGATGCCGTCGCGAACGACGTCCGCCAGGTCGTCGACGAACAGGCTGGCCAGGTGGCGGGCCCGGTCCGTGGTGCCCAGGTCGCCGAAGGCCCACCCCAGCGGGTCGGGGGGGCCGTCATCGTCATGCTGGTCACTGAACACGGCGGCGCTGTCGGCCAGCGACGCGAAGCGCGACCCTTCCGGAAGGAAGCCGCGGCCGGCGATGCGCAGGGCCAGCGTGGGATCGCGACCCTGCAGGAACGCCACCACCGGCTCGACCAGCGCGACGTAGTCGTCAGCGTGGGTCAGGAAGTGCGCGACGGAGGGTGACGCCAGGTCGGCGCCCCCGTCGCTGCTGCGGGCCGGGCGCCTTCCCCGACGCGCCGGCGCGGTCAGGCGGGCCCGCACGGCCTGAAGACCCGCGCGCGAGAACAGGCGCAGGAACAGCTCGATCGAGAAGTCGGCTTGCGCCACCGTCACCTCGGGCGCGTGACGGCGCAGGCAGCCCGTCAGATAGGCCGTCGCCGGGTACGGCGTATTCAGCTGCGTCATCGGCGGCGTGACGAGGAGGACCCGCATCGAGCCCGACAGCATACGGCCTGCGGTGCAAAGGCGCTTGCCAGGGGGAAGGCGGTGGCAGCTTCCGCGACGCGACGGGGCCGGAAAGCGAGCTGGCCTGGGAGACGCCCGGCGAGGAGACCTGGTCCATCGCCGGGTACCGGCGGCGCAGCTCGCGCGTGGCTCCGACCAGGTAAAGGCCGCCCCACAGCACCAGCGCCGCGGGGACCAGCCAGCGCCCGCGGTCCCGTCGCCGGGGCGCGCCGGCGGCGTACACCGATTCGGCCCGGGCCAGCGCGCGCGCCGACGCGACGTCATCCAGCGCGGGCCGGGGCAAGTGGCCCAGCCGTTCCAGCAGAGGATCCTTCGTCATGAGGTCATCCGTCTACCCGGGGACCGCCCCTGGGCGTCGACGAGCTCGGCCAGCGCGGCGCGGGCCCGCGCCAGCCGCTGGCGGGCGGCATCGGGGCGGATGGCCAGGACCGCCGCCACCCGCGTCGTGTCCAGACCCTCGATCGCCACCAGCAGCAACAACTCGCGATAGGGCTCGGGCAGCGACGCCAGGGCGCGCTCCAGGTCGCGGCACCCGGGATCCTCGCTGGGCGGCGCGCCCGCCAGTTGCTCCTCGGGGGCGCGCGCGGCGAGGGGCTCTGCGCGCCTGCGCGACGACGACCGGAATCGATTGCGCGCCACGGTGAAGATCCAGGCCGCCAGGTCGGTGTCGGGCGCCAGGCGCGTCGCGTGACGCGCGATCGACAGCCAGACCTCCTGGTGCAGGTCTTCCGCGACGTCTCGCCGGCCGGCCAGGCGCAGCAGAAAGCCAAAGGTCGCCTGCGAGAATCGCGCGTACAGCTCGCGGAAGGCCCCGCGGTCGCCGCTGCGCAGCCGTTCCACCAGCGCGGCGTCCGTGGCGGTGGGCGGGTGCATCGCCGTTCATAACGCCACCGGCAGCCGGTCCGTGACAACAAAAATCGCCCCCACCGCCGTCACGCGCCCCCTTCTCGCGGCGTTCTCTCGCCCACGATGGAAAAGTTCAGCTTCGCGGAGTTCATGCTGGAAGGCGGCTGGGGCATGTGGCCGATCTTGCTGTTCGGGGTCGTGGCCCTGGCCAGCGCAGCCTGGTTCGGCTTCGCGTCCCGGCGCGTGTCGCTGCGGTTCGTGGCCATCCTGTGGCTGACGCTGCTGGCGACGGTGGCGCACGCCACGATCACCGATCTGGCCGCCGTGTTCGCGCACTTCGAGACGGCGCCGCACCCGGACGCGGCCCTGGTCAGCGTGCTGTTCATGGGCCTGAAGGAGTCGACCCGCCCGGCCGCCCTGGGCGGGATCTTCCTGACGCTGGTCCCCCTGCTGGCGGCGGTGGGCGTGTACCGGGACGCCGCCCGGTGAGCATCAAGGACTTCTTTCGTGACGAGTGGGCCGGCGTGGCGGGAGCGTGGGAACGCTGGGGGCCCGCGGTCCGGCGACAGAGCGCGGCGGCGACCGCCTGGCTGCTCGCGTTGGCCCAGGTTCCTCCCGGCGCGCTGGTCCTCGATCTGGCGAGCGGCACCGGTGATCCCGCGCTGGCGCTGGCACGCGAGGTCGGCCCCGCGGGGCGCGTCGTCGCCACCGATCTGGTCGAAGGCGCGCTGCAGTTCACCGCGCGCGCCGCCGCGGCCGCGGGCCTGGCGAACGTCGTCACGCGCGTGGCCGACATGGAGGCGCTGCCCTTCGGCGACGCCAGCTTCGACGCGATCACGTGCCGCCTGGGCCTGATGTTCTGTCCCCATCCCGAGCGCGCGCTGGCCGAAGCTCGTCGCGTGCTGAGACCGGGGGGGCGCGCGGCGTTCGTGGTGTGGGGAAGCCCGAGCCAGCCGCTGTTCGCGGCGACGCTGGGGCAGGTCCGACAGGCCTTCGCTGCCCGGGCCTCCAGCGAAGAGCGCGTCGAGGGCCGAAGCGCGCCCCACCGGCCCCCGGAGCGCGACCACGACAGCGCGCCGGGCCCGTTCCGGTTCGCGGACCCGGCAGACCTGGCGCGCCTGCTGGGCGCGGCGGGATTTGCCGACGCGCAGGCCCAGCAGCGCGTGGTGCCGTGGCCCTTCGCCGGATCGGGCGCCGAGCTGTGGCGGATGTTCGTCGACCTGGGCGGTCCGGCTCTGCAAGCCCAGTTGCACACGCTGGACGCGGCCGCACGGCGCGCGCTGGACGACGGGATCGCCGCGGCGCTGGACGCCTACCGCATCGATGGGGACACCACCGATCCCGGCGCGTGGCTGGTCGGGGCGGTGGGCCGCCGACCGCCGGGCGCCGGCGCGCCGCCTTGACACCACGGACGGCGCTCGCGTAGGAAGGGCCGCTTTCGTCGCGCGCTCCCGCGTGGCGACGATTCGCCGTCCGACGTTCTACTGACAACCGAATTCACGTTCTGGGTGCCCATTCGGGCGTAACAGGGAAGTCCGGTGAGATGCCGGCGCGGTCCCGCCACTGTAGGTGACGTATCAACGGCCCTCGCGATCCCACTCGCTGCCTCTGGCAGCGGGGAAGGGGAGGGCCGGAGTCACGAGCCAGGAGACCTACCCAGGACCAGCATCTGACCTTCGCGGTAGACGAAGGGGGTGGGGCCCGCGCGGCGCTTGCATTGACGCGCGACCCTTTCGACCCCTCGTTCCGCGGAGCGAGGGGTTTTTTCATGGCAGGTCTTCGGACCGGGGCCGCGCGCGCAGGACGCCCGGCAGCGGTCTTCACAGCTCACCGTTCGCGCCGGCGCGGGGATTCCACCCGCGGGCGGGCCTGCGCCTGCGCGGTGGGGCTGGCGATCTGCGGCTGGGGCGCGCTCGTGCGCGCGCAGGTCCCGGCGCCGGTCGAGGCCGACGGCGGGGGCCCCGCCGCCGTGGCCGCTGGCGGGGATCGCCACGAATCCGTCGTCACCGCGTCGCGCCTGGCCTCCGGCGCCCCCCGCGCCGACGTGAGCGCGGCCTCCTCGGTGGTGTCGCCGGCCGACAGCCCGCGCGCCCGCGACGACCTGGGAACGCTCCTGCTGCAGGTGCCCGGCGCGAACGTCACCCGCCAGGGCGGACTGGGCGCGCTGACCACCGTCTCGCTGCGGGGCTCGAACCCCGACGAGGTGCGCGTCTACCTGGACGGCGTGCCGTTGAACCAGGCGGTCGGCGGCGCGGTCGATCTCTCGACGCTGCCGCTGGGGGACGTCGAGCGCGTGGAGATCTATCGCGGCTCGACGCCGATCGCGTTCGGCGAGTCGGCGCTGGGCGGCGTCATCGCCATCTCGACGCGCACGCCCGACGGACCGGCCTGGGTGGCGGGGCGCGCCGGCGCCGGCTCGTTCCGGACGTTCACGGGCGACGTCATGGGCGGCGGCGCCGCCGGTCCGGTGCGCCTTTACGTGGGCCTGCACGCGCTCGATGCGGCGGGGGACTACCCGATCTCGGTGCCGGCCACCCCGGGCGCGTATCAGCCGACCACGCGCGAGAACGCGGACGTGTCCCAGCTGGACGGCGTGGCGCGCGCGGCGCTCTCGCTCCCTGGCCGGCGCGAGCTGCGCCTCGGCCTGCTCGGATTGATGCGCGGGCAGGGGCTGCCGGCGCTGGACGTCTATCGGGCGACCAGGGCGCGCGGCAAGACGGCGCGCGCGCTGGCCCACCTGGACTACGAGTCGCGCGAGGATCTGGGGGCCAGCAGCCGCCTGCGGGTGATCGCCTTCGCGTCGGCGACGCGCGACGAATTCCTTGACCCCGACCACGAGATCGTCGGCGTCCCCACCGCCACGCACGACGTGACCCGCACCGTCGGCGCGACCGTCAATGCGGACAAGGCGCTGGGATCGTGGGGGCGCCTGGCCACGCTGCTGGAAGGGCGCAGCGAGGACTACCTGCCCCACAACGACGACGATCCGGGGCGGCCCGCCGGCTATCCCGCCAATCGTCTGGTGGGCACGGCCGGCGCCGAGCTGGACGTCCGCTTGCCGCGGGCGCGGCTGGACGTCCTGCCGTCGGCGCGTCTGGAAGCGTCGCGCGACGTGCGCACCGGTCGCGACGTGTTCGGCACGCAGCTGGGCGCCAGCCCGCCCATCGACCGGCTGTTGCCTGTGCTGCGCCTCGGGCTGGTGCGGCCGATCGGCGAGACGCTGGCCGTGCGGGCCAACGTGGGCCGCTACGCGCGCTTGCCGTCCTTTCTCGAGCTTTACGGCTACAACCGGGGCGTGCTGGGCAACCCGCAGCTGGCGCCCGAGCACGGCACGAACGCCGATCTGGGCGTGACGTCGTGCTGGCGTTCCCCGGCCACCGAGTGGTCGGGCGCGCTGACGGCGTTCGGCGCGCTGGTGGACGACCTGATCGCGTGGCAGCCCACGGCCACCCAGACGCGCGCCGAGAACATCTCGCGGGCGCGGGTGTGGGGCGTGGAGGGCGAGGCGCGCCTGCGCACCCGGCGACTGACCGTCGCGGCGCAGGCGACCTTGACCGACGCGCGCGACGAGAGCGACAGCCTGGCGAATCACGGCACGCAGCTGGTCTTTCACCCCCGCTACCACGGTTACGGGCGCGTCGAGTGGCGGCAGCCGCTGCCACTGCCTGGGCTGGTGGCGAGCGTCTACGCCGACGTCGACGCCACCGCGGGGAACAACCGCGCGCCGCGCCTGGGCGCCATCCCGGCGCACGCGTTCCTGGGGGCCGGCCTGGCGCTCGAGCACGCGCCAAGCGGCTTCAGGCTGGTGGCCAGCGCCGCCAACCTGGCCGACACGCGCACGCAGGATTTTCAGGACTACCCGCTGCCGGGACGCTCGCTGTTCGTGACGCTGGGCTGGTCCAGCGCCGCCCGGCGGGTCCAGCCCGATTGATGCCCAGACCCAGCCAGTTGACCAACCCCGAAGGAGAGATCGTCATGTCCACGTTCCTCGACCCGCGCCGCGCCTTGCATTGCAGCCTTCGCCCTCGCCTCCGCGCCCTGTTGCTGGCCGGCGCCATGACCATCGCAGGTCTGACCGCGGGCTGCGACGATGGCAAGTCGACCGGCGGGATGGGCGGCGCCGGGGGGACAGCGGCGGCGCTGGCGCCCACGCTGGCGATCCTGAGCAGCAACTACACCACCACCAGCAGCGTCTCGCTGTACACGCCGCGGTCGGGGGCGCTGGTGGACGGATGCGCGAGGAGCGGCGTCACCAGCGCCGCGCTGGCCCAGCCCCTGTCCGGGAACACCAGCCTGCCCGCGCAGGCGCAGGTGGGCGGCAAGCTGGTGGTGCTGGACGGGACGACGTCCGTGTTGACGTTCTTCGATCCCGCCACCTGCGCCGCCACCGGGCAGCTGTCGGTCGCCACGGCCGGATTCAAGGCGAACCCGCACGACGTCGTGACCCTGTCGTCCACGAAGGCGTACGTCGCCCGTTACGAGACCAACGCGGCGCCCACCGCCGACCCCGCCGACCTCGACGAGGGCGACGATCTGCTGATCATCGATCCCACGCTGCTGACCATCACCGGCCGTGTCCCGTTGACCGCCTACGCCACGCCCGGCGACGACGGCACGCCCACGCAGGCCCGGCCCGATCACGCCGTGCTGGCGAACGGCCTGGTGTACGTGACCCTGAACAGCATCGACGCGACGTTCGCCGCGACCGGCGCGGGCCGCGTCGCCATCGTCGATCCCACCACCGACACGGTGACGGGCGTGATCGATCTGCCCGGGTTCAAGAACTGCTCGGGGTTGTCGTACGTCGCCGAGACGAAGAGCCTGTACGTCGCCTGCGGCGGCGCGTTCGGCGACACCGACCAGATCGGCGAGTCGGGGCTGGTCGAGGTCCTGCTGTCCGGGCCGGCACCCGTGCAGGGCCGCGTCGTGCACGCCGCGGCGGTGGGAACGGGGACCGACACGCTGAACTTCTTCTACGCGGCGGTCCTGGGTGACACCGCGTTCGTCGGCACGCTGGGCCAGTATCCCAGCACGGACGGCAGCTTTCCGGGGACGCCGGACGGCTTCTACGCCGTGTCTTTCGTCAATGGCCTGGCCACCCCGCTGGCCAGCGGCGCCGCAGGGCAGCTGGGCGGTGCCGTGGCCGATCCGCTCACCAGGCGCGTCTTCCTGCCCGACGCCCTCGATCGCGCGCCGCTGGTTCACGTCTTCGACGCCAGCGGGCCCACCCCGGTCGAGCTGACCGGGTTCGAGCCGAACCCCTCCACGCATCTGCCCCCGCGCAGCATCGCCGGTCTGTAGGGGGAGCGGCGGAGCGGGGCTTGCCCGGCGCCGCCGCGGCCTCGGTCAGCCGCGGACCTCGCACGCATCGACGGTGCAGCGGAGCTGAAAGAAGCGCGGCCGTCAGGAGATCGACGGTGACGGATCCGCAGAACGCGTTTCGTGATCTCTACACGAAGACACACGCCCAGCCATGAATGGCGTGATTTCCGCCGCTGGCATGGCTGCTGCTTCGTGAGCGGTCATGTCCAAACCACCCCGCAGCAAGACCCCGAACGTTACCGACACGAAAGAAGAGCGCGATACGCACGACTTCCAGCGCGTCGACGGACCCGGACCCAACGACGCTGGCAAGGGCGCCGCTGGCCGCGAAGCGCTGGACCGGCTCGCGGGCGCGCCGGAGGTGATCCCGGAAGGTCGGGACGCCGACGAGGCCGAGGACGACGAGGACTGAGACTGGCCAGCGGCTACCGGGCGCGCGTCGACCTGCCCCCGGGCGCGGCGGCGTTTCCTGTCACGCGGGCTGCGCGAGCGGCAACGTGATCTCGAACCGTGCGCCGGCACCCTGGGGATTCGCCTGGCAGACGGCGTCGCCGCCGTGATAGCGCGCCACCTGGCGCACCAGCGCCAGGCCCAGGCCATGTCCCGCGGGCGCGCCCGCGCCGCCTGGGCGCCGGAAGAACGGCGCGAACACCTGCTCGCGCTCGGCTTCGGGGATCCCTGGCCCGTCGTCGTCGACCGCCAGCCGCGCCCGCGTGCCGTCGGTGGTCAGCGCCGCGCGCACCGCCGGCGCCCGAGCGGGCCCGGGCGTGCCGTGTCGCTGGGCGTTCTCCAGCACGTTGCGCACCATGTGCCGCAGCATGGTGGCATCGCCCTCCACGACCACCGGGGGACCAGCGTGCACCGTCGCGCCGGTACGGGCCGCCTCCTCCGTGACCAGCGCCCGCAGGTCGACCGGCTGCGCCGGGCGGGGCGCCGTGCGCGCATCGGCGCGCGCGTGGAGAAGCAGCTCCTCGATCAGGCTGTCCAGCTCGACCACGTCCCCGTGAAGCTGGCGCACGCGGGCCTGCCGGCGCTCGGCGTCGGGCTCCTCCGACACCAGCTCCAGGCCCATGCGGATGCGGGCCAGCGGCGAGCGCAGCTCGTGCGAGGCCGTGGCCACCATGTGCTTCTGCTGCTCGAGCAGCGCGTCCAGGCGCTCTGCCGCGCGGTTGAACGTCGCGCCCAGCCGGGCGATCTCGTCGTCCCCGTCGGCGGGGACGCGCGTCTTCCGGGCCGTCACGGTGCCCGCGCCCCACTGCTCGACGCCGTTCGCCAGCGCCTCCAGCCGCCGGGTCACCCGCCGGGCCACCGGATAGGCGCCCACCGCCATCACGATGGCCAGGATGCCCAGCGTGGTGAAGAACGGGTGCATGCGCAGGCGCCGGTAGGCCAGCCGCGGGCGCAGGGCGGCCCAGCCGTCGTCGCCCAGCGAGATCATCAGGACCGGGCTTCCCCGGTCGCGCCCCAGGCCGGGGTTGAGGTGGCGCGGGATCGCGAACGCGCGCGGGCTGGGCACGCCCAGCAGCGGGCCCGTCCCGTCGCCGGCGATGATGTCCACGCCGAACTCGTCCGCCACGGCCGCCAGGCGCTGGCGCGCGTCGGCGGCGCGCACGTCCGGCAACCGCTCGGGCAACACGCGGGCGGCGTTCTGCAGGCGTTCGCCGGGGCGCCCGCCGGCGTCGCGCGCCAGCCGGAACGCGATGCCGGTGACGACCAGGCAGACGAACGCGCTGCCCAGCAGCGCCGCGTAAAGCTGCAGGTAGAACCGGTGCTTCACGCGGCCGCCTCGCCGTCGTCGCTGCCGGTGGGTGAGAACACGTAGCCCACGCCGCGCACGGTGCGCACGAAGCGGGGGCGGCGGGGGTCGTCCTCCACGGCGTTGCGGATGCGCGAGATGTGGACGTCGATGCTGCGGTCGACGCTGTCCCAGCCGTCGCCGCCCAGCGACGTCATGATCTGCTCGCGGCTCAGCACGCGGCCGGCCCGCTCGGCCAGCAGCGCCAGCAGATCGAACTGGCGGCCGGTCAGCTCGCGCCGCTTGCCGTCGACCAGCACCACCCGCGCCTGGCGATCGATGGTCAGGCGGCCGAACCGCAGCGGCGCCTGTCCGGCGGCGGCGTTGGGGCGGGTGCGCCGCAGCACCGCGCCCAGCCTGGCCAGCAGCTCGCGCGGATCGAAGGGCTTGGGCAGGTAGTCGTCCGCGCCGATCTCCAGGCCCACGATGCGGTCCGTGGCGTCGCCCCGCGCGGTCAGCATCAGGATGGGCACGTCCGAGCGGCCCCGGATGCGGCGGCAGATCTCGAAGCCGTCGGTGTCGGGCAGCATGACGTCCAGGATGACGGCGTCGAAGTCGCCCGCCTCCAGGGCCGCCAGGCCGCTGCGGCCGTCGGCGCGCCGTTCGACCGAGAACCCGCGCGGCGTCAGATAGCCGGCGAGCATCTCGGTCAAACGTTCGTCGTCATCGACGATCAGGATGTGCTGCGCCAATCGACTCCTCACTCACCGGCGTCCGGACCCGCGCCCGGGCCCATGTGGTGACGGTGCTGTTCCATCTGCTGCAGGACCGTCTGCCGCTGCGCCGGGGTCAGCACCTGCGCGCTCTGCACCATCCCCTGCGTGATCAGCGCCGAGAGCTGGTCCATCGTCTGCACCGACTGCTTGCGCAGCTGCTCGACCTTGGCCTGATCGATGGTGGGGGCGGCGATGGCCTGACCAAGCTGCCGGCGCAGCTCGGCGTGCTGCTTGTGCAGCGGGCGCAGCTGGGGGCGCAGGTTCTGCCAGATGGTCTGGATCTGGGCCTTCTGCGCGTCGGTCGCGCCCGCGGCCGCCAGCATCTTCTCCATGTGCTCCCTGCGGAAGCCCGGCCCCATGCCGCCCTCGCCGAACGCCTCCGCGCGCGGCGCGGCCAGGGCCAGCGCGCCCAGCGCGACCGGAATGGCCAGCAGGCCCAGCCAGCGCCGGCGGCTGGGCCGGGGCCGCGTGGGGGTGGCGCTGGCAGTGGCGGATGCGGTGATGTCGCTGTCCAAGTCCGTGTCCATGATGGGTCTCCTGTTCTTGCTTCTACTCTCGGCGGATGACCGTCACCCGCATCCTCAACATGACCCCCGCCCTTTTCCCGGGTTTTGCGCCCAGGTAAAGTTTTGTAAAGCCGGCCGGGCGGCGCCAGGTCCGTCCCAAGTCTGCGGATGGCCTGGCTGATCCAGGAAGCGGCTGACGCGGCCAGGGTCCGCGGGCATGATGACGTCGTGACGGAGAAGAGCGCGCCGCGCCGGACCTTGCTGGGCTACCTGACCTGGGCCGCGACGGGCCTGGTGGCGGCCGTCACCCTGGCGCACGCGCTTCGCAGCGGCAGGGGGTGGGGCGGGGCGGCGGCAGGGGCGATCATGTTCGTTCTCTACAGCTTCCTGCCCCGCATCCAGGCGGCCAGCGACCGGCGGCGGAAGGCACAGGATGGAAGCGTGACCGTCGACGACTGGGGCGTCACCCGCGTGGTGGGGGACGACCTGCGCGAGTCGATCGCGTGGGATGACGTCGCCTGGGTGCGGATCTACACCACCAGCGCCGGACCCGGCGCCGAGGACGTCTTCTTCGCGCTGGGGGCGGGACACGGCAAGGGCTGTCTGGTGCCGCAGGGGCTGGCCGTCTCGTCGAACCTGCTGGCGGCCCTGCAGCAGCGCCTGCCCGGTCTGGACAACGCGGCCGTCGCGGTGGCCATGGGCTCGACGACCGAGGCGGTGTTCACCATCTGGACGCGGCCCGGCCTGCCTGTCAAAACGGTCGCCGGCAAAGGAGCCCCGTCATGACCACCACCGGCAACAGCGGATTGAACGCGGACGGCGGCTGCGCCGTCGACTGGAGCTGGCTCGCCGGCCAGCGCATCGCCTCGATCACCAGCGGCCTCGACTTCCTGACCATCACCTTCGAGAGCGGCCTGGTCTTCAAGACCAAGGCGCTGCTGTGGCAGGGAAAGCCCTTTCTCGCTTTCGATCCGCATCAGGCGCCGTCGCCCGCGGCGGCGACCTGACGGTCCGCCTGCGACCGCGTCAGCGGTCGGCCGCGATCAGGCGCGCAGCTCGGTCAGCAAATTCGTGACGCTCTTGCGGGCGTCGCCGAACAGCATGAACGTGTTGTCGCGGTAGGCCAGCGGGTTGTCGATGCCGGCGTACCCGGCGTTCATGCTGCGCTTCAACATGACCACCCGCGCCGCCTTCCACACCTCCAGCACGGGCATGCCGTAGATGGGGCTCCCCGGATCGTCGAGCGCGCTGGGGTTCACGATGTCGTTCGCGCCGATGACCAGCACCATGTCGGTGTGGGCGAAGTCCTCGTTGATCTCCTCCATCTCCTTCACGATCTCGTAGGAGACGTTGGCCTCGGCCAGCAGCACGTTCATGTGCCCGGGCAGCCGTCCGGCGACCGGGTGGATGGCGTAGCGGACGTTGACGCCCTTCTCGATCAGCAGCGACGAGATCTCCTTCACGGCGTGCTGCGCCTGGGCGACCGCCATGCCGTAGCCGGGGACGATGATGACGTTCTTCGCCGTCAGCAGCTGCGCCGCGACCTCCTTCACGGACGTCTCGTTCACCTTGCCCGCGGGCGCCGCCTCGCCCGCCGCCACCTTCTTGGGCGGGGCCGCGCCGAAGCCGCCGAACACCACGTTCCAGATGGACCGGTTCATGGCCCGGCACATGATGATGCTGAGGATGGCGCCCGAGCTGCCCACCAGCGCGCCGGTGACGATCAGCAGGTCGTTCGACAGCATGAAGCCGGCGGCGGCCGCCGCCCAGCCCGAGTAGCTGTTCAGCAGCGACACCACCACCGGCATGTCGCCGCCCCCGATGGCCATGACCAGGTGCACGCCCAGCAGCAGCGCCAGCGCCGTCATGGCCAGCAGGTACGGCAAGCCCTCGGCGCCCGGGGCCTGCAGGAACAGGCCGCCCAGCACGGCCGAGGCCAGCAGCAGCACCAGGTTCAGCAGGTGCCGCCCCGGCAGCATCAGCGGCCGGCTGCCCACGATCCCGCGCAGCTTCGTGAACGCGATGATCGAGCCGCTGAACGTCACCGCGCCGACCAGGATGCCGACGTAGATCTCGACCAGGTGGATGGTGCGCGCGCCCTCCACGCCGGACGGCTGCAGGTACGTGGCGATGCCGACCAGCACCGCCGCCGCGCCGACGAAGCTGTGCAGCACCGCCACCAGCTCGGGCATCGACGTCATGGCGACCCGCGCCGCCAGCATGGCGCCGATGGCGCCGCCGCCGATCAGCGCCGCCGCCAGCAGGCCCGTGGTGGTCCCGCTCGACTCGGGGCCGTCGAAGGACAGCGCGCCCTGACCGCCGGTCACGTTGAAGAAGAACAGCGCCGCCGTGATCACCACGGCCAGGGTCATCCCCAGGATGCCCAGCAGGTTGCCCCGGCGGGCCGACTCCTGCGTGGACAGGCCGCGCAGGCTCAGGATGAACATCATGCCGGCCGCCAGGTAGGCCAGGCCGCGTAGGGTCCCCAGAAACTCGAGCGTCATCGAAGTGGTCCGTCCTATTTGCGAAACATGCGCAGCATGCGCTGCGTGACCAGGAAGCCGCCCGCCACGTTGATGGCGGCCAGCAGGATTGCCACCGCCGCCAGCACGTTGGCCACCAGGCCGGCGTGACTGCCCAGCGCCACCATGCCACCGACCAGGATGATGCCGCTGATGGCGTTGGTGACGCTCATCAGGGGCGTGTGCAGCGCGGGCGTCACGCTCCACACCACGTGGTATCCGACCACGCAGGCCAGCAGGAAGACCGTCAGGTGCTGCAGGAACTCGGGCGGTCCGGCCAGCCCCGCGGCGGCGAACAGCACGATCAGCAGGGCCAGCGCCACCTTGCCGCCCAGGCCGGACTTCTTGGGCGCCGTCGGGGCGGCGTGCGACGCCGCGCCGGCGGGCGCGCTGCGGACCTCGGCCTTCGGCGCGGGCGCGGGCGCGACGGGCTTGGGACGGGCCGGCGGCGGCCACATCAGCGCGCCGTCCTTCAGGACCAGCGCGCCCCGGTGGATCTCGTCGTCGACGTCGATGAAGAAGCGCTTGTCCTTGTCGAACAGCGACTCCACCAGGTTCGTCACGGTGGTGGCGTACAGCTCGCTCGACTGCCGCGCCATGCGGCTGGGCAGGTCGGTGTAGCCGATGATGGTCACGCCGTGCTTGACGACGACCTTGTCCCGCTCGGTCAGGGGGCAGTTGCCCCCCTGCTCGGCGGCCATGTCGACGATGATCGACCCCTCGGGCATCGCCACCACCGCGCCCGACGTGATCAGCTGGGGCGCCGGCTTCCCCGGGATCAGCGCGGTCGAGATGACGATGTCCGACTGCTCGGCGTGCGTGGCGATCAGCGCCTGCTCGGCGGCCAGATAGGCGGCGCTCATCTCCTTGGCGTAGCCGCCCGCGCCTTCGCCCTCTTCCTTGAAGTCGAAGGCGATGAACGAGGCGCCCAGGCTGGCCACCTGCTCGCGCACGGCCTCGCGCGTGTCGAACGCGCTGACCACCGCGCCCAGGGCGCGCGCCGCCGCGATGGCCGCCAGACCGGCCACGCCCGCGCCCAGCACCAGCACCCGGGCCGGCTTGGCCCGGCCGGCGGCGGTGATCTGCCCGGGGATGAAGCGGTCGAAGTGGTTGGCCGCCTCCAGCACGGCGCGGTAGCCGGCGATGTTCGCCATCGCCGACAGGGCGTCCATCCGCTGGGCGCGCGTGATGCGCGGGACGGCGTCCATCGCCAGCACGGTCGCCTTGCGGGCCGCCAGCCGATCGATGAGGGGCTTGTTCTGGGCCGGCCAGAAGAACCCGACCAGCACGGCGCCCGGCTTCACCAGGTCCGCCTCGGCGGGGGTGGGCGGCCGGACCTTCAGGATCACGTCCGACTCGGCGTACAGCGCCCGCGCGTCCAGCACGATGCGCGCGCCCGCCTGGATGAAGACCTCGTCGGGGAAGCCCGACTCGATGCCCGCGCCGGATTGCACCAGCACGTCCAGGCCCAGCTTGCGCAGCCGCTGGACGGTGTCGGGGGAGGCGGCGACCCGCCGCTCGTGAGGCGCTGTTTCTTTCGGGATACCGGCGTTCATGTTGTTTCGAGGACTCGCGTTTTCTGGGGACTGGAATTCAGGGAAGCAGCTACCGAAGGGCTCAGGGCGCGATCATCTTCTGGGCCTCGGGCGTCAGCTCGGGCTCTTTGACGGCGTGATTGGCGGGCTTCAGGCTGCCGAGAAACGCCACCAGCGCGTCCAGATCCTCGTCGGTCATCCCCGAGGTGTGCGGGATCATCACCGACATGGGGGGCGCCATGCGCTTGCCATCCAGGCGCTTGCCGTCGCGCAGCGCCGCCTTGATCTGGTCGGGCTTGTACTTGCCCAGGCCGGTCTCCGGATCCGGCGTCAGGTTGCGCGCCCATACCTTGCCCAGCCGGGCATCGGTGAACGGCGCGTCGGCGCCCGCCATGAACAGCGGATCGGTCTCCTTGCGGGGACCCTTCGAGGTCATCGAGTGGCAGTCCGTGCAGGCGCCCACCCGGGCCAGGTACTGGCCATAGGCGACGTGGTCGGTGCGATCGGGCGCCGTCACGCCCGCGACCGGCTTGTGCATCTGCACGCCGATCGTCGTGAACAGCAGCTTGGGCAGGAACTTCAACTCGGGGGCGAAGCGCGGGCGGGGGGACTTCGCCGCCGGGATCGAGCGCAGGTAGACCACCAGCGCCTTGCCGTCCTCGTCGGACAGGTGCTGGTAGTTGTCGTACGGCATCATGGGGACCAGGAAGTGGCCGTCCTTGTGAACGCCGTCGCGCACGGCGCGCAGGATCTCGTCGTCGGTCCACTGGCCCAGCCCGTCGGCGTCGGGCGTCAGGTTCGGAATGTAGATGCGCCCCGCGCCGGGGTCTTCCAGCACGTTGCCGCCCGCGAGGAAAAGATCCGTCTGCTCCCCCTCCATGAACAGGTTGCCGCTGGGCCGCGAGGTGTGGCAGGCGCCGCAGGCCATCACCTGGTTGACCAGATACTGACCGCGCTGCAGGCGCTCGGGCGTCGCCTGGAACTTCTCGGGCGAGGTGGGCCGGATGTACTTGCCGTGACAGGCCCCGAGCAACGGCCCGAGGACCAGAATCAGGGCCAGGCACCGCGCGGTCCCCGCCAGCTTCGTCGGGGACGAGGTGTCCTTATCCTTCATGCGGGCGGCAGAATACCGAGTTCGGCGCGGGGATCAAAGGGTCCCTGCGTGGCCGCGGCGCAGGGTGCGTGCTAGGCCGTAGCCCGGAGGTTTCAGATGAAGAAGATCATTCTCGCGATCGTGATGCTGGCGTTCGGAACTTCGGCGGCCTACGCGTGCGATGGCATGAAGGGCCACGAGCGGGCCGACAAGGGTGATCAAGGCGCCGCCACCACCAAGGCGGCGAAGGACAAGGGCGCCGCCAAGGCCGATCAGAAGTCGTAACCGGTACTGAACGTTCCAGGAAAGGATCCAGACGGCATGCGCGTGGGCTACATCGGACTGGGAATCATGGGCGGCGGGATGGCCCGCAACCTGCTGAAGAAGGGGCACGCGGTGACCGTCTGGAACCGCAGCGCCGCGCGGACGGCGCCGCTGCACGAGGCGGGCGCGACCGTCGCCGCGTCACCGCGCGCGCTGGCGGCCGAGGCCGAGGTCGTCTGCACCTGTGTCTCCGATCCGGCGGCGCTGGCGGCGGTGTCCGAAGGCCCGGAGGGCTTCCTGGCTGGCCTGAAGGCGGGCACGCTGGTGATCGATTTTTCGACCGTGGGGCCGGCGGCCGTGCAGGCGCTGGCTACCGCCTGTCAGGCGCGGGGCGCCCGCTTTCTGGCGGCGCCGGTGACCGGGTCGAAGGGGGGCGCGGCTGCGGGCACGTTGCTGCTGATGTGCGGCGGGCCGGCCGAAACGTTTGCCGCCGCGCAGCCGGTGCTGTCGGCCGTGGGATCGAAGGCGATCCTGGTCGGGGACGTCGTGCAGGCGGCGCAGATGAAGCTGATCGGCAACCTGATGCTGGCCCACATGCTGGAAGGGCTGTCCGAAGGTTCGGCGCTGGCCGCCGCGGCGGGCATCGGGCTCGAGAAGATGCTCGAGGTGGTGCAGGCCTCGGGGTACGCGTCGCCGTTCTGGGAGTTCAAGGGCAAGGCGCTGGCGGCGCGCGACTTCTCCACCAACTTCAGCGTCGATCTGATGCACAAGGATCTGACGCTGGCGATGGAGGTCGGTCAGCAGCGCGGGGTCCCGTTGCCGGGCGCCGCCGCCATCCGCGAGGTGTACCAGCTGGCGCGCGCGCAGGGGCTGGGCGAGCAGGACATCGCGGCCACCGCGGCGGTGATCTCACCGGCGCTGGCGAAGCGCTGAGCGCCGCCCCGATGGGAGGCGCGTCAGGCGATCCGCGAACGGGGCGCCGCGGCATCCCCGGCCAGCGCGCTGGTCGCGCCCGACTGCGCGGGTGAGGAGGCGTCGGTCACCGGCGCCGGGCTGGCCAGCACGCGGCCCGACAGATCCTCCAGGTCGATGTCGTGGAAGACGCGGTAGTCGAGCAGCCGCGAGCCGTCCTCGAGATCGGTCAGCAGATCGTGGAAGCGCGCGCCCCACACGATGTCCTCCAGCTCGTAGCGGTGGCGGGCGTGGATGTTCTGGCCCACGGTCTCGTCCACGCCGTACAGCGTGACGAACAGCTGCGCCTTCTGCGCGCGCAACCGCTCCAGCGCGCCCGGCCCGTGAAACGGGCTGGTCTCGTCGATCTTGTGCATGGCCAGCCAGGTCAGGCTGAACAGCGGGTTGCGATCGCGGGTCAGCGCCAGCTCGTGCGGGCGGCGCAGCGTCTCCCCCTCGGCGGTGGTCTCGGTCAGCAGGATGGCCAGACGAAGCTGCGCCTCCAGCACCTGGTTCTGTCGCCAGTTGGCCAGCCGGAACATCAGGTGGGGCACGCCGTTGCGCGAGGTCACCACCATGCGGTCCGAGAAGACGATGCGGGCGGTGGGGCGGGCGAACTTCGAGAAGGTGATGCCGGTGACCAGCGCGACGCTGAGGATGCCGATCAGCGCCTCGCCGGTGACGATGATGTGGGCGTAACGGGTGACCGGGGCCATGCCGCCGTAACCGATGGTGGCCAGGGTCTGCACGCTGAAGAAGAAGGCGTCCTCGAACGACCCCGGACGCGCGTTCTGGATGCTGCCCGGCTGCGCGACGTAGAGCAACGCGAAGACGGCGTTGGCGCACAGGAACCCGGTGGCGACCACCAGGAAGAACGCCGCCCACGAGCGCCGCAACAGGAAATGATAGATGTCCTTCGTCGGCTGCCAGGGGCGCCCGACCGCGCGGATGTTCGGGATGGGGCCGAGTCCGCTCGGTTCGGCCAGGTGCGGTCGCCGCGGCAGCGCGCGCGAGCCGTGGGGAGCGTCTCCGCTGGCTAGCGCCTCGTCGCGCCTGGGCTCCGGACTGGCGTGTCGGTGGCTGTCGCCCATGGGAATGAATTGTAACCGCGAGAATGTCCGGGAAACGACTCAAGGTCCGGGGCGACCCGCCGAGAGTAGGGCCCATGATACCGGTGCAGGCTGAGCACGTGGAGACCGCTAAATCTAGAATTTCCGAATGGTTGCACGCCCTTCGCGTGGGGGGAATGAACCTGCCCGCCTCGAACAAGGAGGAGCTGCTGAGCCAGCTTCACTCCGCGCGGCCCGTGACCCGGCGTGACGGCACGCTAGAAGTGGTGCTCCCTGGTCTCTCGGCGCTCGGTATCGGCATCTTTCAGCATTCGTTCCGCTGCGACTCCCTCCGCGTTCGCGTCGTCCCTTACGGCAACTCCTGACGGCCACCGCCGGCCGCCCTGGTGCTAGGCTGGCGGTCATGCCGCTCGTTCGAATTGTCAGCTCGGCCGAGGCGCCCGGGCTCCGAAGCGTTGTTGCGCAAGCTGTCCGGCTTGCTGGCGCGGGAGCTGGGCAAGCCCGAGTCGTACGTCATGACCTGCCTGGAGCCGCGCGCCCAGATGACGTTCGCCGGGACGACCGCCCCGACCTGCCTGCTGGAGGTGAAGAACGTGGGCACGCTGTCGCCCGACGTGACGAAGCGGTTGAGCGCGGCGCTGACCGACGCCGTGGCGCCCGCGTTGGGGGTGGAGAAGGACCGCGTCTACATCGAGTTCACGGAGGTGCGCGGCCACCACTGGGGCTTCGCCGGCGACACGTTCTAGTGGGTGTCCCTGATTCGGCGATAGGCGGGC